>Ga0222644_1000005_pt1 | contig 275975 bp, 247 predicted proteins | sample AntAcemetagen291_FD_179800 | JGI IMG/M metagenome (GOLD analysis project Ga0222644, IMG submission 179800) | Saline water microbial communities from Ace Lake, Antarctica - #291 | ecosystem: Environmental > Aquatic > Non-marine Saline and Alkaline > Saline | place: Antarctica: Ace Lake...
TACCTTCTGTAGCCTGCAGTAGTCCGGTAGCTTTAGAGTGGGATATCTCTTTTAAAAACATGAACGACCCTTCTGGAAGGGCGGTGTCCAAAGTGCATACAGACGCGTATTCTAAATAGTTTTTTTGTTAAATTAAGCCCAATTTTTCACAATAATTGTTAATAACTTAGGGGGTTCTAGACCCTAATAGGAACTCATTTAATAGGCTAATAGTTATATTTGTAGGATTGCTTAATAAATAAACACAAAACGCTTAGGATTCATGAGTGAAGAACTAGAAAAAAAGAATTATTCTGCAGATAGCATTCAAGCCCTTGAAGGAATGGAGCATGTGAGAATGCGTCCCTCTATGTATATTGGAGATGTAGGGACCAGAGGGTTACACCATCTTGTATATGAAGTGGTAGATAACTCAATAGATGAAGCTATGGGGGGTTATTGCGACACCATCACTGTGGATATAAATGAAGACAACTCCATTTCTGTTACAGATAATGGAAGGGGTATACCGGTGGGCATACATAAAAAAGAAGGTGTTTCTGCTCTAGAGGTAGTGATGACTAAAATTGGTGCTGGAGGTAAATTTGATAAAGACTCTTATAAGGTTTCTGGTGGGCTTCACGGGGTAGGTGTTTCATGTGTGAACGCACTTTCTGTAAATTTAAAAGCCACCGTTTATATTGACGGTAAAATTTGGGAGCAAGAATATGAAAGAGGAAAAGCTATGTACCCTGCAAAGCCTGTTGGAGAGACAGATAAAAGAGGGACTACGGTAACTTTTTGGCCAGACCCTACTATTTTTACTCAAACTATAGAGTACAGCTATGACACCCTTTCTTATAGAATGAGAGAATTGTCATACCTCAATAAAGGAGTAACCCTCACCATTACTGACAAGCGCCATAAAGATGACAAAGGGCAATACGTTCAAGAGGTATTTTGCTCAGAAGAAGGTCTTAAGGAATTTATTAAATTCTTAGACAGTAACAGGGAACAACTCACTAAAAATGTCATTTCTATAGAAGGTGAAAAAAATGGCATCCCTGTAGAGGTGGCTATGGTTTACAACACCTCATACACAGAAAACCTACATTCTTATGTAAACAACATAAACACCCATGAAGGAGGAACTCACTTAGCAGGCTTTAGAAGGGGACTTACCACCACACTTAAGAAGTACGCGGACGCTTCTGGGATGTTAGATAAACTAAAGTTTGAGATTGCTGGAGACGACTTTAGAGAAGGGCTTACGGCAATTATTTCTGTAAAAGTGGCGGAGCCTCAGTTTGAAGGGCAAACTAAAACTAAATTGGGAAATAGGGATGTTACTGCCGCTGTAAGCCAGGCAGTTTCTGAAATGCTAGCAGATTATTTAGAAGAAAATCCAGACGATGCCAAGATTATTGTTCAAAAAGTAGTGCTTGCCGCTCAAGCCAGACACGCTGCCAACAAAGCACGTGAGATGGTACAGCGCAAGACTGTAATGAGCATTGGTGGACTTCCAGGAAAATTATCTGACTGCTCAGAGCAGGATCCTAGTTTATGTGAGGTGTTTTTAGTAGAGGGAGATTCTGCAGGGGGAACAGCCAAGCAAGGTAGAGACAGAAAGTTTCAAGCCATTTTACCTTTGCGTGGAAAAATACTAAATGTAGAAAAAGCCATGCAACACCGGGTTTTTGACAACGAGGAAATTAAAAATATCTATACTGCTTTAGGAGTAACCATTGGGACAGAAGAAGATTCTAAGGCCTTGAATTTAAGTAAATTAAGATATCACAAAGTAGTTATTATGTGTGATGCCGATGTAGACGGAAGTCATATTGAAACATTGATATTGACTTTCTTTTTCCGTTATATGCGTGAACTCATAGATGGAGGTCATATATATATTGCTACGCCACCGCTTTATTTAGTAAAAAAGGGTACTAAGAAACGCTATGCTTGGAATGACAAAGAAAGAGACGCCATAGCAGCTGAGTACAACGGATCTGTAAATATCCAAAGATATAAAGGACTTGGAGAGATGAATGCTGAACAGTTATGGGATACTACTATGAATCCTGAATTTAGGACTCTTAGACAAATCATCATTACCAACGCTACTGAGACAGACAGAACTTTCTCAATGCTAATGGGAGATGAGGTACCGCCAAGAAAAGAATTTATTGAAAAAAATGCTGTTTATGCAAATATTGACGCATAAGAGTACATTTATAAACCTAATTAATAAAGTATATTAGAATGAAGATTACAGTAGTAGGAGCAGGTGCTGTGGGTGCAAGTTGTGCAGAGTACATTGCCATTAAAGATTTTGCATCAGAGGTTGTTTTAGTTGACATCAAAGAAGGATACGCAGAAGGAAAAGCAATGGACCTCATGCAAACGGCTTCTTTAAATGGATTTGACACCAAGATTACAGGAACTACAGGAGATTACAGTAAGACTGCTGGTTCTCATTTGGCTATTATTACCTCTGGCATTCCAAGAAAACCTGGAATGACCAGAGAAGAGCTTATAGGAATTAATGCTGGAATTGTGAAGACAGTAGCTCAGAGCATTTTAAAATATTCTCCAGAAGTTATTATTATGGTGGTGAGTAACCCAATGGATACCATGACCTATTTGGTACATAAGGCCACAGGCATAGCTAAGCATAGAATTATTGGAATGGGTGGTGCTTTAGACAGTGCTAGATTTAAATACAGATTGGCAGAGGCATTAGGAGCTCCTATATCTGATGTTGACGGAATGGTTGTTGGAGGTCATTCAGACACGGGAATGGTTCCTTTAAGCCGTTTGGCAACCAGAAACTCAGTACCCGTATCTAATTTTATTTCTAAAGAGCGCTTAGAGGAGGTAGTAGAAGACACTAAAGTTGGTGGGGCTACGCTCACTAAATTATTGGGAACTTCTGCATGGTATGCGCCAGGTGCTGCCGTTTCTGCTATGGCTCAGGCCATTGTTTGTGACCATAAAAAAATGTTTCCATGTTCTACCTTTTTAGATGGGGAATACGGTCTTTCAGACATCTGTATTGGAGTCCCTGTGCTATTAGGTAAGAACGGAATTGAACAAATCATAGAAATACCTTTAGACGCTGCTGAAAAGGCTAAATTTTTAGAGAGCGCAGAAGGTGTGAGAAACACAAACAACCTTTTAGAGATATAAAATACATAACCAGATTTGGGAGCGCCTCTTTATGGGGCGCTTGTTTATTTTGTGAAATAAAACAAATTATTGTCAAATCCTATAGGAAATGATATATTTGCACGCAATTTAAAAATACCAACAATAACACATTGAACTAATGCAAAATAAAGGACTTATAAAGCTTTTTGCTTTTTTATTCGGGATAGTGAGTATTTACCAGCTATCTTTTACCTTCATAACCAGTAAGGTAGAACAAGATTCAGTAGCTTTTGCTGCCGCTAAGGTTGCAGACACTGAAAATGATTACTTAGCTAAAAGAGCTGCGTTAGAAACAGCCTTTTTAGATTCTGTGGGTTCCAATTCAATTTTTGGATTTACTAGCTATTCAGACGCAAAGAAAAAAGAGCTCAACAAAGGTTTAGACCTTAAAGGGGGTATTAACGTAACCTTGCAGATTTCTGTAAAAGATATATTAAAAGGCCTTTCTAACAACTCTAAAAATCCTGTTTTTAATAAAGCACTTGCAGATGCAGATATAGCTTCAAAGAACAGCGATGACACCTATATTAATTTATTCTTCGAATCTTTTGACAATATTAAAGGAGATACTAAATTGGCAGACCCTTCTATCTTTGCCAACAAGACCTTAAGTGATGTCATAAACTTTCAAATGACAGATGATGAGGTAAAACCAGTTTTACTCCAGAAAATAGATGAGTCTATTGTTTCTGCTTTTGAGGTATTAAGAGAACGTATAGACGGTTTTGGGGTCACACAGCCCAATATTCAAAGAGAAGGAAAGTCAGGTAGAATTCTGGTTGAATTACCAGGAGCCAAAGATATATCTAGAGCTAAAGACTTATTGTCTAGCACTGCTCAACTAGAGTTTTGGGAAACATACCCACCTAACAATCAGGATATCGCTTCTTTTTTTGTAGCTGCAAATGAACGCTTAAAATCTCTTGTGGTAATAGAAAAAGAAATTCAAAAACCAGCCTCTGAAATAGATTCATTATTGGCAGATGTGGCTCAAGATTCTTTAACCAACCAACAAAATCCTTTAATTGATCTTATTAGAGGTCAAGGGCAGGGTTATGAGACTTTTAAATTTGCAGTAAGAGATACTGCTACTGTTGGATCTTACCTTAGAATGAAAGAAATTCGCAGGTTGTTGCCTGCGGCATTAGCCAATGTGAAATTTGTGTGGGAACGCCCTTCACAAGACTCGGAAGTAGTTGGTTTATACGCCTTAAAATCTAATAGAGACCATACGCCCCGCATTAGTGGAGATGTGGTGAGTGACGCACGCGATGATTTTGATCAATTTAGCCGTCCTGCAGTTTCAATGACTATGAATACTAAGGGAGCTAAAGAGTGGGAAAAATTAACGGGAGACGCCTTTAATAACCAAACAGGTATTGCTATTGTTTTAGACAACAAAGTATATACTGCTCCTGGAGTGTCTTCAGGTCCAATTTCTGGAGGTAGATCTGAAATTACAGGTTCTTTTACAGTAAATGAAACTAAGGATATTTCAAATGTATTGCGTGCAGGTAAATTGCCAGCATCAGCAGAAATCATTCAATCAGACATAGTAGGTCCATCATTAGGCCAAGAAGCTATTGACAGTGGTTTTAATTCATTTGCACTGGCCATGGTGTTGGTTTTGTTGTGGATGATATTCTATTATGGTAAGGCAGGTATTTTTGCAGATATAGCCCTCTTATTAAACATTGTACTTATTTTTGGTGTATTGGTGAGCTTAAATGCAGTATTGACATTGCCAGGAATTGCTGGTATTGTGCTTACTATTGGTATGTCTGTAGATGCTAACGTACTTATCTTTGAGCGTATTAAAGAGGAGTTAGCTAAGGGGAAAGGAAAAACATTAGCCATCGCAGATGGTTTTAGCAATGCACTTTCTTCAATTTTAGATGCTAACATTACTACAGGTTTAACTGCTATCATATTATTCATTTTTGGATCTGGTCCAATTAAAGGATTTGCTACTACCTTATTAATTGGTATTATCACTTCTCTTTTCACTGCTATCTTTATCACTAGATTACTTATAGACGGATATTTAAACCGCAAAGGGAAGACCTTAGATTTAAGCACTGCCATTACTAAAAATTTATTTAAGCAGCCCAATGTAGATTTCCTTGGAAAAAGAAAGATTGCCTATGTGGTTTCAGGTGCTTTTTTACTTGTGAGTCTTGGATCATTGTTTACTCAAGGCTTACCGCAAGGGGTAGATTTTATTGGTGGACGCTCCTATACGGTTCGTTTTGAAAAGGCAGTAAATCCATCTGAGTTATCTACGCAGTTGTCAGATGTTTTTGGAACTGGAACAAATGTAAAGACTTATGGAGATGACAACCAAGTAAAAATAACTACCGCTTATAAAGTAGATGTAGAAGGAATTGAAGTAGATAATGAAATTCAAAATTCATTATATACTAGCCTTCAGAAATACCTGCCTGCTGGCACTTCATATGAAGATTTTATTATAGGAGAAGGCCCTGGGTCTTTTGGTATTATGCAATCTTCTAAGGTGGGTCCAACTATTGCAGATGATATTAAGAAAAATGCATTCTTAGCTATCTTAGGGTCTTTATTAGTGGTGTTTTTATACATCCTATTAAGATTTAGAAAGTGGCAGTTCTCTTTAGGTGCTGTTGTGGCAGTATTCCATGACGTGCTTATTGTGCTTGGAATTTTCTCATTAGCTGGTAAGTATATGCCATTTAACATGGAAATTGACCAAGCCTTTATTGCAGCTATATTAACTGTAATTGGTTATTCATTAAATGACACTGTGGTTGTATTTGACCGTATTAGAGAGATCATTGCAGAAAAAGGATGGAAGTCTGGAGAGCACACCAACTTAGCTCTTAATAGTACTTTAAGCCGTACTTTAAACACCTCATTAACTACCTTAGTAGTGCTATTATCTATCTTTATATTTGGAGGTGAATCTTTAAGAGGTTTCATGTTTGCTATGATTATTGGAGTTGTAGTAGGTACTTACTCTTCTCTTTTCATTGCAACGCCAGTAATGTTTGATTTCTTAAAGAAGAAAATTCAAATAGGCAAATAATTACTTATTGTGTTATAAAAAAAAAAGAGGCCTTCTGGCCTCTTTTTTTTTTACTTAGTGCTAGGCCTTAAAACAAAGAATAAACCAATTAGAATAAACGGAATACTCAGCCACTGCCCTGTAGATAAAAGACCAAGACTTTCTTCAAAACCACCCTGACTCTTTTTAAAGAACTCCACAACAAAACGGGTAGACCATAGCAATATAAAAAAGACACCAAATAAGAAGCCTGATTTGTTTTTCTTCTCTGTGTTCCAGAAAATATAATACAGCAAGCCAAAGAGGGCTAAGTAGGCTATTCCCTCATATAGTTGGGCAGGGTGTCTAAAAGGAATGGCGTCTAGGTATTGAGAAAAATCTGCATTGTTTTCTAGGGTAGCATAAGCAGCTTCTTTAGTTCTTTCTCCAGTAATTGACATGGCTTTATAGGGAGACATATCGTCAGAATCTCTCACAAATTTAGTGGCAAAAATAAAAGATTCATCGGTAATTTTACCGTTAATTTCTGAGTTAAAGAAATTTCCTAGTCTCACGCAAAAAGCTCCTAGTGACACAGGGACTACCAATCTGTCTAAGAGCCAGAGTAGTTTAAAGTCTTGATTTTTTTTAATGTAGATAAGCATGCCAATAATTATTCCAATAGCAGCACCATGGCTTGCTAAACCTGCAAAACCCGTAAATTCATAACCTCTAATAATTCCAAATATAGTCCCATTTACATTTTCTCTTATGGGAAGTAGAATTTCTGCTAAGTGGTCTTTGTAATAATCCCAGTCATAAAACAATACATGGCCTAACCTAGCGCCTAGCATGGTAGATAATACAGTATGTATAAATAGGGAATCTAGCTGTTCAAGGGTTTTTTTTTCAGAGAGAAAGACACGTTTCATTAAATACCAACCCAGTGCAAAGGCGGTGATCCATAAAAGATTGTAATATTTTATTTGTAGCCCTGCAATTGAAAATAAGGTTTCATTGGGGTTCCATATAATGCTCAATATATGCATATTAGTATAGTTTAAGGCTAAGATAGCAAATGACGGGGTATTTTATGAGACCTATTACAATTTTTGTGTAACAGCTTTAAAAGCTATGGCACTGGGTCATGTCCATGTCCACCCCAAGGGTTACAACTCAGAATTCTTTTTGTAGCCAACCAAGCTCCTTTAATAATACCGTATTTTTTTAAAGCTTCTAAGCTATATGCTGAGCAGGTAGGGGTATATCTGCAGCTAGGTGGTGTGAGTGGGGAAATTAAAGTCTGGTATATTCTTATGAGCAATACAAGAGGACTAATGAGTATTTTTTTTATAGACCAAGACATTAAGAAAAATTAAAAGTAGTACCGTCTGTACCGTCCTTAAGTTGTATTCCAAGGGCTAACAACTGGTCTCTTATGTTGTCTGATGAAGCAAAATCTTTATTTTCTCTAGCCTCTTTTCTAAGTTGAATAAGTATTTCTACAAGGGCAGGCGCTTGGCTATTAGACTGACTTTCTACCTCTTTTTTAAGCCCTAATATATCATAAACAAACCCATTAAGGAGCGTTTCAAGATGCTTTTTGTCTGCATGCGTAATCTCAGTTTTTCCTTCTTTTAGCCCATTAATTTCTTTTACTGCTTCAAATAAGTGAGCAATTAGAATGGGGGTATTAAAGTCATCATTCATGGCTGCATAACATTTCTTTTCCCAAGACTTTAAATTAAAATGGGTTTGATTAGAAGGTGATATTTTGGAAAGTACATCTAGTGCTTCAAGGAGTCTTTGGTGAGCTTTTTCAGAAGCCAATAATGCATCACTACTCAAGTCTAAAATACTTGTGTAATGTGCTTGCATCATAAAAAAACGAACCACAGAAGGACTAAAGGCCTTACTTAATAGGTTATTTTCTCCTGTGAATATATCTACTGGTAAAATATTATTATCTGTAGATTTTGACATTTTTTTACCGTTAAGGGTAAGCATATTAGCGTGCATCCAGTATTTTACTGGAGTTACTCCATTAGTGGCTTCTGCCTGTGCAATTTCACATTCGTGATGTGGAAATTTAAGATCCATACCCCCTCCGTGGATGTCAAAAGAAACGCCTAAATATTTGGTGCTCATTGCGGTACATTCTAAGTGCCATCCAGGAAATCCATCTCCCCAAACGGAGGGCCAGCGCATGATATGCTGAGGTTCTGCTTTTTTCCAAAGGGCAAAATCCTGAGGAGATTTTTTCTCCTCCTGTGCAGCCAGGCTTCTTGTGTTAGCCAACATGTCTTCTAATTTGCGGCCACTTAATTTTCCGTACTCATAGATTTTATTAAACTTTTGTACATCAAAGTAAACAGAGCCGTTTACCTCATATGCAAAACCTTTCGTTATAATTTCTTTAATGATTTCTATTTGTTCAATGATGTGTCCGGTAGCAGTAGGTTCTATACTAGGAGGGAGTAAATTAAACTGAGCTAGAATATTGTGAAAATCAAGGGTGTATTTTTGAACCACTTCCATGGGTTCAATTTGTTCTAATCTCGCTTTTTTAGCAATCTTGTCTTCTCCTTCTTCTGCGTCATTTTCTAGGTGTCCTGCGTCTGTAATATTTCTGACATAGCGCACTTTAAAGCCCAAGTGCTTTAAATATCTGAAAATCATGTCAAAGGACATAAAGGTTCTACAGTTTCCTAAATGAACCTGAGAATATACGGTAGGTCCACATACGTACATGCCAACGTAGCCCTCATTAATGGGGATAAACAATTCTTTTTCTCCGGAAAGGGAGTTGTAAATTTTTAGTTCCTGTGAAGCGTATAAGGGCATGCTTTAAAGTCTAGAAATTAACCGGAAGGTGTAAAAAATTTAAAAATTCTTTTCTGGTAGCCGCTTCTTTAAAAGCACCTCCATACTCTGCAGTCACAGTACTACTATCAATGTCTCTTATGCCTCTAGAGTTTACACATAGGTGTTTTGCATCTATAACGCAAGCTACATCTTTGGTTCCTAAGACTTCTTGTAACTCTCTGACAATTTGTATGGTTAAACGCTCTTGTACCTGTGGTCTTTTTGCGTAGTAATCTACAATTCTATTCATTTTAGAAAGCCCTACAACAGTACCTTTAGAAATATAGGCTACGTGCGCCTTGCCTACTATAGGGAGTAAATGGTGCTCGCAGGTAGAGTAGAGGGTGATATTTTTTTCTACCAACATCTCTCCGTATTTATATTTATTAATAAAAGTGGAAGCCTTTGGTCTTTTGTTGGGGTGTAAGCCTCCAAATATTTCATTGACAAACATTTTTGCTACTCTGTTTGGAGTTCCTTTTAGGCTGTCATCTGTGAGGTCTAACCCCAAGGTGTCCATAATAGCGGCCACATGTTTTTTAATGGTATTAATTTTTTCCTCATCTGCCATGTCAAAAGCATCTGGTCTTAAAGGGGTGTCTTCTGCAGCTGAAAGATGGTCATTTGAAAATTCTTCTTGTGCTGCTAAGGGGTCTTGATTTATTTTCATTCTAAGCGCGTAGGTTTCAAGTGCAAATATAAGGCAAAAGTACTGTGAAAAACAGCCTTTTTTATGCTAGAAAGACCCTTCTTGTTAGAAAAACAGAGTATAGCCTATAGTGGCTGTGTTTCTAATTGTTTTTAAAGTCATTTCTGGAGCTCCAGTATAGTTTAGCGTAGTATGTGAATTTGAAGTGCTCCATTGGCTAAAAGAAAAATCTATTTTACCGCCACCAAAGATCCACCCAAAGCCTAATGCTTGGTTTTCACTAAAGGAGTCATTGGTTTGAAAAGGACTGTTATTACTGCCATAGCCCATTCTTAAAGATAGGCGTCCTAAATTGTATTCTCCTCCTATATTTAAAGTATTCACCCTTGTTAACTGCCTTACTGCACTTTGATTAAGGGTAGTAAAAAAGGAATCGGCTAGTGGTCTAAAACGCGCCTTTGAAAAGTCTTGTTGGCTATAATCCACACTTATTAGTCCTCTTTTACCTAACACAACAGCTGCACTTGCAGTTATTTTTGAAGGGATGGTGATTTGGTAATCTTCAAAAATATTAATTTGGTTTTTGTCTATAAACTTTATATCTACGTCTTCTAAATTACTTTCTATTTGTTGGTGAGTTTTGTCTGATAGGGTATACCAAGTGGGCGTTTTATAGCTTAAACCTAGCCTTAATGAATTTCCAATTTTTGTGATAGCGCCCACATTTAATGCTAGTGCATTTCCTGAAGTTTCAATAAAATTATTAAAGTTTAAATATTGAAGGGGGCTAGAGGTCTCATATCCATTTTCCTGAATACGCGTCTGTTTTTCATAAAGAAGATTTTGAAATTCAAGTCCCGCACCTAAGTATAAGAAATCCATATATTGAGCTGCTACTGTGGAAATGAACTTGCTATTTTTTCCTTTAGTGCGAATATTATGAGATTGTTCTACTTGCTTGTAAAGCGCATTAGAAACGTAGCTACTTATATTGTTATTGTCCATTTCTGAGGGGTCTAAAACTCCTGCGTAATAACCTAGAAATGCTTGCTGGGCTGTAAAACCAATTTCGGAACCAATATTTAAATAGGCTTCTTCTAAGAGTTCATTGTCTAGTTTTAATAGATCACCAAAGGGTATTCCTTCAGCATTATCAAGGAAGAATTGGTCTAGCCCGTTAGCAGCAATTCCATTTGCAGAAATAGCTCCTTTGTAAAAGTTGCTGTTGTCTGAATTTAAGGCCAAACTTAGCCGCTTCCAGGGGCTGTTATTTCTATTCTCATAAACAAAAACAATTCCGGCTTGGTTAAAACCTAGTTGCCTGGTGTCGTTAAAGCTATTTTGGTTTCCAAAACTGGTTTGGTTTTCAGTGATGTGTTGTGAAAGGCTAAATCCCAGCTGATTGTGCTTAAATACAGCAGCCCCTGCAGGATTTATAGCTAAGGCGGAGAAGTCTCCTCCAAGGGCACCAAAAGCACCTGCCATGGCTTGAAACCTCGGTGTTCCCGTTCTTTGCTCTAAGCCAAATAAATTAATATCTTGAATTTGTTGGGCCCCACAAACGCTTGCTATTAGTAATAAAATGGGCATGAATAATTTTCTCATATAGGCTGGAAAATGGTTTTAAAGTTTTAAATGTTGCTTGTAAGTGCCTCTTTGTTTTAGTTGTTTCTTCCGTTAGACCTACTGCTAGAAGAAGACCTGCCGCTTGAACTGTTACCACTGCTTCTAGTGGGACTAGATGAAGTTCTTTCTGAACCACTACTTCTATAGTTACTTCTAGAGTCACTGCTGTTTATTTGTCTTTGATTATTTCTGATACTAGAAGGCTCTGAAGTTCTCCTAATAGGGCTTACAGATCTTAGAGTATTGGTGTTTGATGATCTAGAGTCCCCACTTCTGTAAGAACTCATATTGGGTGTAAGACTTCGGAATAGCTGGTTGTTTGGACTCTGCACATTTCTTTCAGTTTCATTACTTCTAGTAGCTCTTGGAGCTCTGACTAGGCTATTATTTCTAACAGCACTAGCACTGCTATTTATGCTGTTGCGCAAGTGGCTATTTAAGGAGCCACTATTCAATGCATTGCTTCTTATTCCAGAAGTTTGAAAGCTATTTCTGAGTCCTGATAAATTAGTGGTATTTCTACCAGCACTTTGATTATTATTTCTGTATGAGTCTACCACTTTACTGTTTTCTGTTGTTCTCAAATACGATCTGAGCCCGCTAACACTTAAGGTATTTTTTCTTAGGGCATATGTGCCCCTACCTTGTTCTTGATTGCTACTACCTCTTCTAGTGGCATTCACAGCGTAAGAAGTTCTGTTTGGGCTTCTGTCAAAGCGGTTGTTTCTGGCGTAGTGTTGCACCCTAGAATAGTTGTAAGATCCGTAAAACAATTGTGGGTTGTTAAATGCCCAGCCGTTCCAGCCCCAATTATTAAAGCCTCCTCCAAAGTTATTAAAGCCCCATCCCCAAGGATCTGCATTCCAGCCCCAGTTGTTCAAGCCCCATCCCCAGGGATTTGCGTTCCAGCCCCAATGGTTAAAGCCTCCTCCAAAGTTGTTAAACCTGCCCCATCTTCCACCCATACCTCTACCGGCAAATGAATTAAAATAAAGGCCTTGGTTGAACCAAGGATTGTTGTGAATTTGAATGGTCACCTGTTCTGGATTGCCACCCCAAGCGCTTTGACCAGATATATTTTGGTTGTTGTCTATTGGCTGGTCATTGGACCAATTGTCTTGACCTCCACCCACATATTCATCTGCAGCTGTAAAAGTGTCTTCTGTGAGTAAGTCCTCATAAGTATTAGCACGCTCTAAAAAATAGGTGCCAAACTCATTGGGATTCCCATTTTGGGTGTTTTGAGTATTTTGAATATTTTGTTGCGCTCTGGCGTTTAATGGCATTTCATAGGTGGTCCAAGAAGGACTGCTATAAATACCGTCTTGGTCATAATAAGACACTCCAGTGAAACTACCGCAAGATGTTAAAACCAAACCAAAAATTATTAAGGACCCTAAGGATCTTATTTTTAAGAGTAGTAATGTAGTTTTCATAAGCGATTAATTTAATTGTGATGCTCTTTAAAAATAGTTAGTTTTGTGAGCGCTTTTGAGTCATCTTAAAAAGCTCTGAGCATAAAAGCCTAATTTCTCTATACTAACAACTAACTACAGTCTAAAATTACAAGATTTGTGCCAAACTCTAAGTTATGAGTAAAAATTTAACAAAACGCAGTGAAGACTACTCTAAGTGGTACAATGAATTGGTAGGCAAAGCAGACCTTGCAGAAAACTCAGGGGTAAGAGGCTGCATGGTGATAAAGCCCTATGGTTATGCTATTTGGGAAAAAATGCAAGCTGCCTTAGATAAAATGTTTAAAGAGACCGGTCACGAAAATGCTTATTTTCCTCTTTTTATTCCAAAATCCTATTTCAGTAAAGAAGCCAGTCATATAGAAGGTTTTGCCAAGGAATGTGCCGTTGTGACACATTACAGATTAAAAAATGCAGAAGATGGAAGCGGTGTCATAGTAGATCCTGATGCTAAATTAGAAGAAGAACTCATTGTAAGACCTACTTCAGAAACTATTATTTGGGATACTTATAGGCGTTGGATTCAGTCATACAGAGATTTACCTTTGCTCATTAACCAGTGGGCCAATGTAGTTCGATGGGAAATGAGAACTAGATTATTTTTGAGGACTTCAGAATTTTTATGGCAAGAAGGGCATACCGCACACGCCACTAAAAAAGAGGCCATTGTAGAGGCAGAGCAAATGATGGAAATCTATGCTACTTTTGCTGAGGAGCATATGGCAGTTCCAGTAATAAGAGGGCTTAAAACACCCTCTGAACGTTTTGCAGGGGCACTAGAAACTTATTGTATTGAGGCCTTAATGCAAGACGGAAAGGCATTGCAAGCAGGTACTTCTCACTTTTTAGGACAAAACTTTGCCAAGGCTTTTGATGTGACCTTTGCTAACAAAGAAGGTAAAAAAGAGCATGTATGGGCTACTTCTTGGGGGGTGTCTACTCGTCTAATGGGAGCGCTTATAATGACCCACAGTGATGATAACGGTTTAGTGCTTCCTCCAAAACTAGCTCCCATACAAGTAGTCATAGTTCCTATTTACAAAGGAATGGAGCAGTTAGAGGAAATTACAGAAAAAATAACACCATTAATAAAAGAACTAAGAGCTAAAGGAATTTCTGTTAAGTTTGACCAAAGAGACACACACAAGCCTGGCTTTAAATTTAATGAGTACGAACTAAAGGGAGTTCCTGTGCGTTTGGCCATTGGTCAAAGAGATCTAGAGAACAATACCTTTGAAGTAGCTAGAAGAGACACTTTAACCAAAGAAACAGTCTCTAGTGATCTTTTAGTGCCTCATATTGAGCAATTACTAGAGCACATCCAAGAAAATTTATACTTACGGGCATTAGACTATAGAGACACGCATATTACAGAGGCCAATAGCTATGAAGAGCTTAAGGAAATATTGAAGACCAAAGGTGGTTTTGTGTCTGCCCACTGGGATGGCACTATAGAAACTGAGGCTAAAATTAAAGAGCAGACAAAAGCTTCCATTAGATGTATTCCTATTGACGCGAAAGAGGAAGTTGGAACATGTATTTTAACCGGAAAACCTTCTACTAAAAGGGTCTTATTTGCTAAGGCGTATTAAAAACTTAAAAAAGTAGCGCCTGCTCTTGCAATAGTGAAAAATAGTTGTATTTTTGCATCCGCAATTGCGCAAACTAATGGTCCGTTCGTCTAGGGGTTAGGACGCCAGGTTTTCATCCTGGTAACAGGGGTTCGATTCCCCTACGGACTACAAAAATTATTAAAATGCAGCATAAGCTGTAACCTGGTCCGTTCGTCTAGGGGTTAGGACGCCAGGTTTTCATCCTGGTAACAGGGGTTCGATTCCCCTACGGACTACGAAAGAGAATGGAAACATTCATAACAATTACAAATTAAAACTATGGCTAATCACAAGTCTGCATTAAAGAGAATTAGAAGAAACGAGGAAGTGCGCGTGCGTAACAAGTATCAGCACAAGACTATGCGTAACGCTCTTAAAAAATTACGTTTAGAAGAAGACAAGACTGCTGCTTTAGCTCAGCTTCCATCTTTAGTTTCTATGATAGATAAGTTGGCAAAACGCAACATCATTCACAGCAACAAAGCTTCTAATTTAAAGAGTAAATTAGCCAAGCAAGTAGCATCCCTTTAATTAGGATTTAAGCTATTTCACTTATATTGCCTATGGTATTTTTAAATACCATAGGCTTTTTTTGTGCCCTATACCATCAGGGCTAAAAAAACCCCCTTCACTATTTATGCGAAGGGGGTTTTTTATAAGTTTTGCAACTTTTATTTATTCATAGTAAGCAGGAACTCTTCATTAGTTCTAGTCTGTTTAAAACGCTGTTCAATGAACTCCATAGCTTCTACTGGGTTCATATCTGCCAAATATTTTCGCATAATCCACATGCGTTGTAAAGTCTGTTCATCTAACAAGAGATCATCGCGTCTGGTACTAGAGGAGGTGAGGTCAATGGCAGGGAAAATTCTTCTGTTAGATATTTTTCTATCTAACTGTAGCTCCATATTTCCAGTTCCTTTGAATTCTTCAAAAATTACCTCGTCCATTTTAGAGCCAGTCTCTGTTAAAGCAGTAGCTATTATAGTTAAAGAACCTCCATTTTCAATATTCCTAGCTGCTCCAAAGAAGCGTTTTGGTTTGTGAAGGGCATTGGCGTCTACACCGCCACTCAATACCTTACCAGAGGCTGGTTGAACCGTATTATAAGCTCTTGCCAAACGGGTTATAGAATCTAAAAGAATGACCACATCATGACCACATTCTACTAACCTTTTGGCTTTTTCAAGCACAATATTTGCTACTCTAACATGCTCGGATGCTTCCTTGTCAAAGGTAGAAGCAATCACTTCCCCCTTCACATTTCTCTGCATGTCTGTCACCTCTTCAGGTCTTTCGTCTATGAGGAGTATTAATTGGTACACTTCTGGGTGGTTGGCTGCAATTCCGTTAGCAATGTCCTTTAACAGCATGGTCTTACCCGTTTTAGGTTGGGCTACAATCATACCGCGTTGTCCTTTTCCAATAGGGCAAAAGAGGTCAATAATTCTATTTGAAATATTGCTTTGACGTTCAGAAAGTTTAAATTTCTCTTCAGGGAACAAAGGTGTTAAATGCTCAAAAGCAACACGATCTCTCACCACCTGAGGGTCTTGGCCGTTTATCTTATTTACCTTAATTAAAGGGAAATACTTTTCTCCTTCTTTTGGAGGTCTTACCTCACCAAGAACTGTATCTCCTGGTTTTAAACCAAAAAGCCTTATCTGTGATTGAGATACGTAAATATCATCAGGAGAAGAAAGATAATTGTAGTCAGAAGATCTTAGGAATCCGTACCCATCTTGCATAATATCTAATACGCCTTCAGAAGCAATAATACTGTCAAATTCGTATTCTGGATCCTTGTATCTGTTCTTTAACTCTTTGTCATAGTTAAAGTTTTTTTCTGGACGGGTTTGGTTGGGGTTCTTTTTATTGTTTTGCTTGGGGGCGTGTTGTGGGTGGTTTCTTACCTCATTTGACTTATTGTCAACTGTTCTCCCTTCAGTATTTCTTGCATTTATGTTGGGTTTTACCTCTGATCGGTCTGCGCGTTCTGGTCTTTTGTTAGGACGTGCATTTGGAAGTCTTCTAACAACAGCATCTTTGTGGTTTATAGTTGCTGCTTCTAGTTGAGGGGTTTCTGTAGTGCTTTCCCCAGAAGTCTCAGTGGCTAAAACCTTAGCTTCATTAGAAACTGTTCTAGAACGGGCTGGCTCAGAATTCTTTTCACCTCTAGGAGTAAGAACTTTTTTATCTGCTCTAGTTTCTTGTGGTTTCTGGACTTCTTTGTCTGCGCTTTTGTCTTTAGCAGCTACTTTAGCATTTCTTTCTCTTGGTAGTAGTTTCTTTCTTGGCGCTTCTGAGTTGTTTTCAGTTTGTACAGTTGCCTCACGCAATACAGGCGCCACAGCAGAAACTGCTTTTGGATTTGCGGCCTGTAGGTCAAGAATCTGATATACTAAGTCTATTTTTTTTAAAGTCTTGAATTTAGGCACCTTAAGGCCTTGTGCAATTTCCTGAAGCTCAGGAAGCTTCATGGTTTTTAGTTTCGAAATTTCAAACATTCAATGATATAATAAGTGGATCTTTAGAAAGTAATGTGATTAAAATCATTACTTGGATAAGGGGAATGGATTTCCCTGAGGTGAGTGTTGTAGTTTAAATATAAAAACAACAGTACAATAATACAAATAAAAATTAATATCTGCTTACATTCTAAAAAAAGACGCTTATTTTTGATTTTAGAATTTATCATAATCACATGATTCAGAGAATACAATCGCTTTATTTATTTTTTGTAGCTATAGCAAATATTCTGGCTATTTTTTTTGTCAATATCATTGTAGAAGGCCCAGAAAACACTATATTTACTTTAGTTAAGGCCTTGAATAAAGGTACGTTCATCATTTTTGCATCACTAGCAATAATTAGTTTATTTTCTTATAAAAAAAGAATTAACCAGTTTGTACTGAACCGGTTAAATATCATATTAAATTTTTTTTTACTAGGATTTTTCGTTTATCGAACACTAAGCTTACCTGGAGAGGGCTTGCTTTCTGAGAAGGGTATTGGGATGCTAGTTCCTATTATTTCTATCGTTTTTTTATCTGTGGCTAATAAAGCCACTAAAAAGGACGAGGATCTCGTAAAATCAGTGGATCGTTTACGTTAAACCTAACATCTTAGTAGTATTAGTGCGTAAAACCCGGGCTTGTTACCCGGGTTTTTTTATGCTTCATTTTAAAGTTTTAAGCCTTATTGTATAAATTTTAAAGTAAGATGTTTTAGATTATAGCACTGTCTAAATTCTTTCATTTAATTATTTCGCCTCTTTTACCAAGCTCAATGACTACAAGGTCTTTAATTTCTGCCCCATCAATTTTAAAACTGAGCATGGTTCTTATTTGGTGAAAGCCAATCACACCACAGGATCCAGGGTTCATATGCATGAGTTGTAGGTTTTTATCCCACTGTACTTTTAATATGTGAGAGTGTCCGGCAATAAAAATGTCAGGCGGCGCTTGCTTTATCTCTTCTCTAATTCTCTGATTGTATTTTCCAGGATATCCACCAATATGCGTCATCCATACGGACATTCCCTCACATTCAAACTTAAGATCTAGTGGATATGTGAGCCTAGCGTTAGCATCGTCTATGTTTCCGTAGACAGCCTTAAGAGGTTTTAGAAGAGCAAGTGCCTGAGTTACTTTTAAGTCACCAATATCTCCCGCATGCCATACCTCGTCTGCTTGCTTAACAAAATGCAGTATTCTTTCATCTATGTGAGAATGTGTGTCTGAGAGTAAAAGTATTTTTTTCATATGCAGTCTTATTTCAATCCCTAAAACGTATAAAATAATTTAAAGAATCAAGAAATTCACAGGTACTTAAGGTATCTTTGTGTACAAAAGTAATTGATTGCCTTGAAATATTTTGTAGACTTTTCTTACTGCGGAACTTCTTTTCATGGTTGGCAGAAACAACCCAACGCCAGCAGTGTACAAGAAACCATGGAGCATGCTGTTTCTATGCTTTTGGGTATCCCTATTGAACTTATTGGAGCAGGTAGGACAGATACAGGGGTGCACGCAAAAAAAATGATAGCCCACTTTGTTACAGAGGCTCATTTTAAAAAGTCCACCCTCACCGCTAGACTTAATGCTTTTTTACCTCCCTCTATAGCTATTAATACCATCTATAAGGTATCAGATCAAGCACATGCACGTTTTAGTGCCACTAGTAGGACCTATGAATATTGGGTATCTACCCATAAAAATCCCTTTTTAAACACTACAGCCCACTTTGTACACCAGCCTTTAGATATAGTATCTATGAACCAAGCATCTCAAATACTCATCAATCACCAAGATTTTGAGTGTTTTTCTAAGACACACTCAGACGTTCACACTTTTTTATGTGACATTTCAAAAGCCAGTTGGGAGCAAAAAGGAGATCTTTTAATATTTACTATAACTGCCAATAGATTTCTGAGAAATATGGTTCGCGCCATTGTAGGAACCCTCTTAGAAATTGGTACGCACAAAAAAAATATAATAGATATGGAGGCAGTTATTGCTTCTAAATCTAGAAGTTTGGCTGGTCCATCTGTTCCAGCTCAAGGTTTGTATTTAACCGAAATAAATTATCCAAAAAATATTTATGTCTAAGCAAAAAGAAACCGGAAATGCTTTTGATAGAAACCTATTTAAGCGTTTACTTCAATTCACAAAACCTTATAGCACTACTTTTTATGGAGTGGCTTTAGCGGCTATTATTTTATCTGGATTTGCTGTGCTAAGACCTGTTTTGGTTGGTTCTTTAGTAGACCAGGCCATTAAAATGGCTGATGCTCATAAGTTACTCACCCTAACATTACTCATGCTGTTAGTGCTTATTGGAGAAGTAGTAAGCCAATTGGCCTTTAATTACTTTGCTAACTGGTTAGGGGAGTCTGTGATTAGAGATGTGCGCGTAAAGCTTTTTAAGCATATGACACATTTTAAAATGGCGTATTTTGACAAGTCCTCTATAGGAATTCTTGTTACAAGGGCAGTTGGGGACATGCAACGCATAGGGGAGATATTTTCTCAAGGCTTCTTTGTAATTGTATCAGATTTGCTTAAAATGATAGTGGTGGCAGCTGTGATGGTTTATATGAACTGGAGGCTGTCCCTAATTGTATTTGCGGTCTTGCCTGTTATTTTATATGCAACCAGGCTATTCCAACGTGCTATGAAAGGAGCATTTACAGAGGTAAGGGCCCAGGTGGCTCAGCTCAATTCATTTGTTCAAGAACGCATTTCAGGAATGAAAGTAGTACAGCTTTTTAACAGGGCATCTGCAGAGAAAAAAGCTTTTGAGCTTATAAATGAAAAGCACACCAAGGCGTGGCTTAAGACAGTTTGGTATAACTCAGTTTTCTTTCCAGTGGCAGACATAGTGTCTTCTATCACTATTGGCCTTATTGTTTGGTACGGCGGTATGCAAAATATTTCTGGTGTTAGCGCTTCAGAATACGGAACTATTTTCACCTTTATACTACTCTCAGAAATGTTGTTTAGGCCACTGAGACAAATAGCAGATAAATTTAACACCCTACAAATGGGTATGGTAGCGGCCGCTCGTGTTTTTAAAATTTTAGATACGGAAGATCAAACAGAAACTCAAGGGACCCAAGAGTTAAAAGACACACAGGGTAATATTAGTTTTGAGACGGTAGTATTTGGTTACACTCCAGAAGATCCCGTTTTAAAAGGTATTTCTTTTAAGGTTTCTAAAGGTGAAACACTAGCTATAGTTGGGGCTACTGGAGCGGGAAAGTCCACTATTATCAACCTTTTAAATCGTTTTTATAACATTCAGTCTGGCGCTATAAAAGTAGATGGCACTGACATAGAAAACTTTACATTGGCCTCATTAAGAAGCCACATTGCAGTAGTATTGCAAGACGTTTTTCTTTTTGCAGACACCATAGCCAATAATATTTCTTTAGGGAACCCTCATATTTCTGAAGAAGAAATTATTAAAGCAGCTAAAGCCATTGGCGTTCATGAATTTATTTCTAGCCTTCCTGGAGGCTACTCTTTTAACGTAAAAGAAAGGGGCGGTATGCTTTCTAGCGGACAGCGCCAGCTCATTGCCTTCCTTAGGGCTTATGTGACCCAGCCCTCTATTTTGGTTTTAGATGAGGCCACTTCTTCTATAGATAGTGGCTCAGAACAACTCATTCAAAAAGCCACAGACAAAATAACAGAGGGAAGAACTTCTATAGTCATTGCGCACCGTTTAGCTACTGTTCAAAAAGCCACTAATATATTGGTCATGGACGCTGGTGAGATTGTAGAGCAAGGCACGCACCAGGAGCTTTTAGCTAGAGGCGGATACTACAAAAATTTATATGAGGCTCAGTTTTTAGCTGTAGAGGAGCAGGTCTAGAAATATAGTGGCTTTTATGTGTAAACTTATTTTTTGCTAATACGTGTTTACCTTAGTCTTATGAAGTTTTTACATCAGGTCTTTTCTTAGCATTTTCACCAATTCTTCAGAATTCTTAAATAGCACAAACTCTCCATTTTTAATATAGGAAATGGTACCTGTTTCTTCAGAAACCACTAGTGCTAAAGCATCTGTCTTTTCAGTAATTCCAACCGCAGCCCTATGTCTAAGTCCAAACCTAAGAGGAATACTGCGTTCCTCAGAGACTGGAAGAATGACTCTAGTTGCTACAATAAAATTATTTTCAATAATTGCAGCTCCGTCATGTAAGGGACTGTTTTTATAAAATATACTCTCAATAATAGGTTGGCTTAGTTCAATATTCATTCTATCACCAGACTGCCTTACAAAATCTAAGGAGTTGTTTTTTTCAATGATTAATAGAGCGCCCGTTTTGGTCTGTTCCATTTTATATAAGGCAGCAACCACGGCAGCAACATCTGTATCTAAAACTTGTAAATCTTGATTTAGAAACTTAAAGTGCTTTACAAAAGAACGTTTTTTGGCTAAGTTGGTAGAGCCCAACATCAATAAGAACTTTCTGATTTCTTGCTGGAAAACAATAATAAGGGCAATGAGGCCAATATTCATAAAACCGCCAATGATACTAGATATCATTTTAATTTCCAAAAGCTCAGTGAGCTTCCAAAGTCCCCATACCATTACAATACCAATAAAAATATTAATGGCTACGGTGCCTTTTACTAATTTATATATATAAAAAAGCAGTAGCGCCACTAGCACAATGTCTATGGCATCTGTAATTTTAAAATCTAGAAAATTAAAAAGTTCCAATTTGTTGGTTTTATGTAAAAATAGGAAATTAAGCAACACCGGGAATTCTGAGCTTTTTTTTGATTGAATTTAGGCCTTATTTTAAATACTAGCTAGCTATTTCTTAAGGCTTCAAATAAAGAAACACACTCTTGGGCAGGCGCCACGTCATGAACGCGTAATATGTGGCTGCCGCTCAAAAGGGCATGCATATGTAAGGCTGTGGTACCATTTAGGGCTTTATCTGCAGTGCTATCTAAAGTTTTATAGATCATAGATTTACGGCTAAGTCCAGTGAGAACTGGTAGGTCTAGGCTTTGTAAGAGGCTACTTTCTTTAAGTAGCTTAAAGTTCTGTTCTGTTGTTTTTGCAAAACCATAACCAGGGTCTATTATTAGGTCATAGAGTCCGTGGCTTTTTGCTGTGGCTATTTTTTCTGAGAAGTAAAAGAGAATATCTGCTAGTAGGTTGTTGTAACGGGTGTGAGATTGCATAGTGGCTGGAGTTCCTCTCATATGCATCATAATGTAAGGTAATTTTAATACAGCCACCGTGGCCATCATGTTTGGGTCTAAGGCGCCGGCAGAAATGTCATTAATAAGAGCGGCGCCCCTTTCTGCAGACGCTTTGGCAATTTCACTCCTAAAGGTATCTATAGAGAGTAAAGCCTCTGGGAACTCTTTTAAAAGGAGCTCAACAACCGGGAGTAGCCTTTGCGCCTCTGTGTCTGAAGTCACGTATTCTGCCCCAGGTCTAGAACTGAAGGCCCCTAGATCTATAAAGCTAGCGCCTTCTTCCAGCATTTTACCGGTCTGTTTTAGAATTTCTATTTCATTTTTATAGCGCCCACCGTCATAAAAAGAGTCTGGAGTGAGGTTTAATACGCCCATAATTTTAGGGCTGTCAAAGCTTATTAAAGTGCCTTTGCAGTTTATAGATGGGGGTATATGTGTCATGATATTTAATTTTTTTTTCATTTGAACCTAAGTTTCAAGGGATAGGGTTGTTGGTCATAATTATTTGACCGAAATTTACGGAAATTAAGCAAAGACATGGCCAATACTTCTGAGCAATATAATGAAGTGATTCAAAAATGTAGGGATCTTTTTGGAAAGAAGATGAAAGATTACGGTGCTGCTTGGCGCGTTCTTAGACTGCCTTCCCTTACAGATCAGATCTTTATTAAGGCCCAAAGAATTAGAGGCTTACAGCAGAATGAAGCACAAAGTATAGCACAAAAGGTAGCAGAGGGAGAAGTCCCTGAATTTATAGGCATTATTAACTACTGTATTATGGCTCTCATTCAAATTGAATTAGGGGTATCTGAGCAGCCCAATATGAGTCTAGAGGACTCACTTAAAGCTTTTGATCTAAAAGTAGCCGCTACCAAAATACTTATGGAAAATAAAAATCATGACTACGGGGAGGCATGGAGAGACATGCGAGTAAGCTCTTTAACAGACCTTATTTTGCAAAAATTATTAAGGGTCAAGCAAATAGAAAATAACAAAGGAAAAACCATAGTGAGTGAGGGAATAGAGGCCAATTATCAAGACATGCTCAATTATGCAGTTTTTGCTCTTATTCACTTAGAGCAGCCATTGTAAAGTAATTTATTATGCAGCGATTTGCAACAGAGGCTTATTCATAGGAGTTAATCAAAAAAAATTAGATACCAATGAAATATTTAGTAGGTTTTAGTAGGGTATTTGTCGGTGTATTATTTGTCATTAGCGGTTTAATTAAGCTCAATGACCCCGTTGGTTTTTCTTTTAAATTGGAAGAATACTTTAGTGTAGGGGTTTTAGACCTTCCATTTCTAATGCCATACGCCCTTTCGTTGGCTTTTTTTGTGGTAGTAGTAGAGGTGCTTTTGGGTGTTTTTTTATTGTTGGGATATATGACTAAATGGACCCTTTGGAGCCTGCTCTCCATGATTATTTTTTTTACTTTCCTTACCTTTTACTCTGCTTATTTTAACAAGGTAACAGACTGTGGTTGCTTTGGAGACGCTATCAAACTCACTCCTTGGGAGTCTTTTACTAAAGACATTATTTTAGGTGTTTTTATAGTTGTTTTAATAATGGGCCAGAAACATATTAAGGCTTTTTTATCTAAATCTATCACTCATGTTTTAGTATTAGGTTGTTTTACAGCAGCTGTTGTTTTTGGTTATTGGGTATTAAACCACTTGCCTGTTATAGACTTTAGACCTTATAAAATTGGCGCTAATATACCAGAAGGAATGTCTACTCCAAAAAATGCACCTACAGCTATTTACAGGTATGATTGGGTTTTTAAGGTGAATGGAGAAGAACGCATTATAAGCACAGAGAAAGACTACCCCAATGTAGATGGAGAATTTTTAAGGGTTAATACCACTAAAATTCAAGAGGGCTATACGCCTCCTATACACGATTTTACCATAGAAAGAGATGGGGTAGACCATACGGCCTCTATTATGATGGTGCCTAAATTAGTTCTAGTAATTGGCTACGACCTTGCAAAAAGTAATGCAGAGGCCTTTAAGGCAGTTGAAGTGAGTACTCAAAAAGCGCACCAGGCGGGTTACGAGGTTATAGGCATGTCAGCCTCTTCACCAGAACAGTCAGAAGCTATTATTATAAAATATGGGTTGGGCTTTGATTTCTACTTTACAGACCAGACTACATTAAAAACCATAGTTCGCTCCAACCCCGCTATTTTAATTCTAGAGCACGGAACCATTACACAGAAAAAACACTTTAATGATTTTAATGAGTTGGTCTACTAGCTTAAAACACACCTATAAATAAACATATATGAGAAAGAAAATTGTTGCTGGAAACTGGAAAATGAACAAAGACCTTAAAGAGTCTCAGCTGCTTATAGAGGCACTAAAAGCGCAATCTCTTGCCGCAGAGGTGTCCGTGATGATAGCACCTACTTTTGTGAACCTAACCACCGCTCTAGAATCTGTAAAGGGTTCTGCCATAGAAGTAATTGCACAGAATATGCATTATGCAGACAATGGTGCTTTTACTGGAGAAATTTCTGCTGAAATGCTAAAGAGTGTAGGACTTAAAACAGTGATTCTAGGTCATTCGGAAAGAAGAAGTTATTTTGGTGAAACCGACGAAATTCTTGAAAAAAAAGTTTTTCAAGCTATTAATAACGGTTTACAAATCATGTTTTGTTTTGGAGAAGAATTAGAAGACAGAAAGGCTGGCACTCATTTTCATCTGGTGGCCAGCCAATTAAAAAATGCTTTGTTTTCTCTTCCAAAGGAGGCTTGGGCTCACATTATTCTTGCTTATGAACCAGTTTGGGCCATTGGCACAGGAGAAACAGCATCGGCCGAACAGGCCCAAGAAATGCACGCCTTTATTAGAAAAACCATAGCAGACGCCTATCATTCAGAATTGGCAGATGCAGTGTCTATTTTATACGGGGGGAGCGTGAAGCCAGGCAATGCAGTAGAGATTTTCTCAAAGCCAGATGTAGATGGAGGCCTCATAGGTGGTGCCGCCTTAGTAGCTAGTGATTTTGCAGCTATTGTAAACGCATTTAACTAGTTTTATGACCTTAGATTATATAGCCTGTATTTTTGAGGTGGCCCCTTTGCACCCGGCATCGGATTTATTAATTGCAGAGTTGGGCGGACTTGGATTTGAGAGTTTTGAGGAGACCGCTACCGGAGTGGTGGCATATGTAAATAAGGCTTTTTGGGAACCCTCTCTTCTAGAGCAATTAGAGGTGTACCAATATGAAGGTTTTACATTTTCATATACTTCTAAGGAAATTCCACAGCAGAATTGGAATGCCCGGTGGGAGGAGAATTTTTCTCCCATTCAGGTAGCCAATACATGTGTAGTTAGGGCGCCTTTTCATGAGAAACCATCGGTTCGTTATGACATAGTCATTGAGCCTAAAATGAGTTTTGGAACTGGTCACCATGAAACTACTCATATGATGTTGGATCATATTTTAGATTTGGATTGTGAGGATAAAACAGTCTTAGACATGGGGAGCGGAACGGGTGTATTGGCCATTTTAGCCGCCATGAAAGGAGCTACGGATGTAGACGCTATAGACATTGATCACTGGTGTTACGTAAATGCTACAGAGAATGTACAGCGTAATGACTGCGCCTTTATAAAAGTATTTGAAGGCACTGTAGCACTATTGTCTGAACCACCTTTTTATGTTAAAAAGTACCACATAGTATTGGCTAATATAAACCGCAACATATTATTGGAAGATATGGCACAGTATGTGAGCCATTTATCTACAGAAGGATATTTGTTAATGAGTGGTTTTTATGACCAAGATTTAGGAATGATTAAAGAAAAAGCCCAATCTTTAGGTCTAGTGTATATCCGTCATAAAGAAAAAAATGATTGGGTAGCTGCTGTTTTTAAAGTCCTATAAAAATATTTTCCCAGAGGTATGAGTGAAAAAACCCAATATTCAGAAGACACTTTAGAGGCCCAGCAGCTAGATGCTGAATTGGTGGTTCACAATGATGATGTCAATACTTTTGACCATGTAATTAACACCCTTATGAGGGTGTGTAAGCACTCAGATGAGCAGGCTCAACAGTGTGCGCTTATTATTCATTTTAAAGGCAAATGTACTGTTAAAACTGGTCCTTTAGAAAAATTAGAGCCCCAATGTTTGGCGCTTCTAGACGCGGGATTACAGGCCACTATTAATTAGTTTTAGCCTGCCCTGTCCATAGCTGGACGATCCTTTTTTCAATCTTGCTTTTTATGGATAAAATGCTTTTTTTAATGGGGTAATTTATCTCTTAGAAGTCCATATACAAAAGTGCCTAAAAGGGCTGCTGCTATCACAATGAGCATGCTTAAGGCCCCTGTTCCTAAAAGTACATACATAGGTCCAGGGCAGGCACCAGCCAGTGCCCAACCCAATCCAAAAGTGGCGCCTCCTAGAATGGCTGAGATATATTTTTTTTCTTTATTAGGAATCAGTATGGGGTTGCCAGCACTGTCTTTTATTTTAAACTTTTTAATAAGGGCAATACCAATAGCTCCAATAACTATGGCACTTCCTATTATCCCGTACATATGGAAAGCCTCAAAGCGGAACATTTCAAATATTCTAAACCAAGAGACAGCTTCTGATTTTACTAATAGGATTCCAAAAAACACTCCCACGGCTAAAAATTTTAAATATTTCATATGTTTGTTTCTTAGAAAAGTAAGGGAAAGATTAAATGGGTCATAAACAGACCGCCTATAAAAAAGCCTATAACTGCTACCAAGGATGGAATTTGTAAGTTGCTTAAACCACTAATAGCATGGCCGGAGGTGCAGCCACCTGCGTAGCGGGTACCAAAACCAACCAAGAAACCACCTAGGATAAGGATGCCTAATATTTTTGGGTCTGAAAGGGCGCTCCAGCTAAAGAGTTCAGGGGGGAGTATTTGGGCTCCGGGATTTTTAAATCCCATTTCTTGAAGGGTACTTATAGTGGCAGCACTTATGTTAATATTTGGTTGGTTTTGCAGGAAATGGCTGCCTATATAACCGCCTATTACAGCTCCTAAAACCACTACCAAGTTCCATTTTTGAGCTTTAAAGTCAAATTTAAAGAAGTCTGACCATTTTCCTGCACCACCTATGGCACACAAGGTTCTGAGGTTAGAAGACATACCAAAATTTTTACCAAAAAGGATCAGACTTAGCATGACAATTGCAAACAAAGGGCCAGATACATACCAGGGCCAGGGATCTAAAATAAAAGACATTGTATATTTTTTTTTCAAAATTAACACTTAAATCCTTTTAAATTGTAACATATGTTACTCAGCCCTGTTTACACTTTAGTCTATTATAATCTCATCTATAAATAGCCAACTTTTCCCTCCGGGGTTTGGGTGCCAGTCTGGATTAGTAAGGGGACTTTTAATAATTATTTTCAGGAACTGTGTCTGTGTTTCAGGAATAGAAATATCAAAGAATTTTTTACTGAGATCATTAGTGGGATCTATAGGTGCAAATGATTTTTTACTGATGAGTTGATAGTTTTTTCCGTCTGCAGCAGTGTATACTTCTATAGCTGCTGGAAAGAAAATCCAGCTGGCAGGGGCAGAAAGTGCTCCCACTGATACCGAATGTATACTTTCTTTTTTTTGCAAGCTCATCTGAACACCAGAGTGAACGCCCTCAAAACCAAGCAGAATTAAAAGGAATGTATTTATAGATAATGACATTTTGACCCTTTTAGAGCTCTGTCATTTTCACAAGCAAACATATAAAATATACGAATCATTATTCTTTTATAAGCGTTTTGAAAGTGATTGGAATAAAAGCCTGTTATTTTTTATAGGCAGACTAGAACCTTAATGTATGAGATTTTTTAATATGACTGCTTTTACCTCATTTAAATAACTTCTGCCAATAGTTAAACGCTGGCCCTGAATTTCTATACTATTACCTTCTACTGCGTCTACCTTATTAATTGCAATGGTAAAAGAGCGATGAATTCTAATAAATTTGTTAGCGGGTAGCTCCTCTGTAAAGCTGCTAAGAGTTTTGTGGATAATAAATTTACTAGTAACGGTCTTTATTCTAATATAATCCTTCAAGCTTTCAATGAGAATTATTTTGTCTAAGTCTATTTTCTGTAGTTTCTTTTTGTCTACTTTCACAAAAATACTCTTGGCTTCTGGGACATCTTTTTCAATAGGTTTCACAGTGTTTTTTAGACTAACAATACGTTGTACAGATTTTAAAAATCTGGGAAAGGGAATGGGTTTTACTAAATAATCTATGGCCTGTAATTCAAAGCTTTCTAGTGCATGTGTTTCATGCGCAGTAGTCATAACTACCATGGGTTTAAAAGTTAAATTTTTAAGAAAAGATAGACCGTCTAATACGGGCATATTAATATCTAAAAAGATTAAGTCTATATGATTTTTATTTAAATAGCTTGCTGCGTCAATAGCATTGTTAAAAGTAGCTTCTAAAGATATTTCTTTTATTTCACTACAGTATTTTTTTAAAATATTAACCGCCAAAGGTTCGTCATCTATAATAATAGTTTTTAAACTCATACTTTGATTTTTAAACGCACATGAAAGTGATGGTTGGTTTTTGTTATTTCTAAGTGGTAATCTTCTGGGGCATATCCTAGATCTAATCTTTTTTTAATATTAGACAAACCTATGCCACTATTTTTTTGGTCTTCTTTAGTTTTATAGCTTTGATCAGGCAGGTTATTACTAATTTCAAAATTAAGAAAATCTCCTTCAACTGTGGCCTTTACTTTAATATTTACGGCTCCTATATTTTGATTTGCTCCGTGTTTAAAGCTATTTTCTACAAAGGGAATTAATAGCATAGGTGCAATTTTTTTACCGTTTAGATTTCCCTTAATAGTCACTTTTACGTTTAGTTTATCACTAAAGCGAATGCGTTCTAAATCTATATAGTTTTGAATGCACTGAAGCTCATTAATCAGGTCGTGTTTGCGTTTTTTGGTGGCGTATAGCAAATAACGCATGAGTTCAGATAGTTTTAGTACTACCTCTGGCGCTTTGTCAGATTTTTCTAGAGTGAGTGCGTATATATTGTTGAGGGTATTAAAGAAAAAATGGGGCGATACTTGAGTTCTTAGAAATCTTAATTCAGTGGCCAATTGTCTTTTTTCTAAATCATTAAACCTATTGCTTTCTTCCAGCCAATCTATGGTTACTTTAATAGCGGTTACAAAAGCCACTACATAGAATTCTCCCAACATCATTTGAATGGCAAAATTAAGACTAAGTCCATTGGGCTCTTCGGGGCCTTCTGGCCACACATTTGTACTCACTAAGTAGTAGGTTAGGTAGTATTTGACCAATAACATGACAAACAAAGCCAAGAACACCCATATGGCATAACTAATATATTTTCTCTTGTACACAAACTTGGGCATGAGGTAATAAATATTCAGATATGCCAATGTCATATGAATAGGAAAACCTAGAAGATTTGTTTTAAGGGAGTAAAGGTAGTCATCAAAATAGCTTCCCCATCTTAGTGTATTAAAAAGGATATATATACTCCAAAAAATGATGTGGTGTCTTTTAGTAATTTTATATTTATCCTTATATAAGGGGTGCCTTAATAGGGCGTCTATTTGTTTGTCTACTATCAATTTTTTTGTTTAGTTTTATTTTGACGTTCTATTAAAAAATAGCTGCATGTATTATTTTGACTCTTTTGGTGCTTTGTAGTTCTTACAGGCAAACACATTGAACTTCCTAATCACTTTTCCACTAGAATTTTTAATTAAAATGGGGGGTAAAGGGGTGATATTTTCAAAGTAAGGCAATACTTTTTCTGGAGCTTCTAAGGGCCTATCTGTATTTTTAAACCTAGGGTCAGAATCTATTAAAATAGCGTTTTTACCTTCTAAAAAGTCGAGATCTGGATCTAAAATTCCAAATTGAAGCCCATTTTCTCCAATAATATTGGTGCTATATGTAGGCCTTTTATCATAAAACCTGAGTACGGCTGCTGTTTTGTAATTATCTGTAGAAAAAACAAAATCTTGGGGGTTTTTTGCTCTCACATCGTTTACCTGGTTAGACAGGTCTTCCCAGCCCCACCAGGTATCGTCAGATTTTATAGGCACTATATAAGTTGTGAGTTCTATGAAAATAAGGGCATGGATAATCAGAGAAATAACAATCTGAGCCTTCACCCATTTGTGTTTAAAAAAGTAAGCTAGTAAAATAAAGCCTGAAATATAACTTGGAACCAACCAATTAATTTTTATCCAATAAAAGGGAGATAGCAGTAAAAAGCCTAAAAAGGTAGGTAAGAAAAACACCCCAAGAAATAAAGTTTTATCTGAGGGTAGTTTCCATTTCCTAACAATTTTCCAAAGGTATTTAAAGGTTAAAACGCAGAGACCCACAAAAGCCATAGGGAACACTAAAGCCATTTGTGTTGCCAGAAAACCGCCCAATAGCTTTGGACTAAAACCTATAGCACTCACAGATTTAGAACGCTCCGTAGACTGAAAAACAAAGGAGACAAAATCATGAGATTCATTCCAATAGTACACTGGGTAGGCCACCACTGCAAAAAGCACAAAGGCACTCCATGGACCAGGAGATCGTAATTTATTTCTAAGGGTGTTGGAAAGTAGCAATAAGGCCATTAGCCCAAAGGGTAATAAAAGAGCGGTATATTTACTATTAAAGGCCAGACCCATAAAAACACCTGCCCACAACCAATACACGAATTTCTCTTTAAAAATAGCCTTTTCAAGACTCCATAGAGAAAGAGACCAAAAGAGTACTAAAGGAACATCTGGAGTGCTATTTAAAGAGAGCATAGTCAATAAAATTGAGCTGCAAATAAGTAGCATGGCCACCCAACTTCTGGCTTTGGACAAGAAGCTTTTACTAAGACTATAAAACACCCAAAGAGAGAGACTGCTCACAAAAAAATCTGTGAATTTAACCACCCAAACGCTGCTACCTAAAAGCTCTGTAAAGCCTCTTAATAAATAGCCTATCATTCCGGGATGATCAAAATATGACCAATCTAAGTGCTGCCCATACATATAATAATAGGCGTCCTGAGGCATAAGTCCCATAAAGGGAAGTAATCCAAAGCGAATACTTTGAAAAACCACTATTAGCCATAAAAAAGGATGCTTATTAAATGATAATTTTAGTTGGTTTTGCAAAATAACTCTATTTTTCTCAAATATATTCATTTAATCCTGACGGACTATGGTCCTAAAAGTGAGGTTAATTCTAGGGGTTTCAATTTTAGTAGTGGGTGGGAGTCTGTGAAGCCAGTGACTTTGTGTGCTACCTTTCATAACCAGTAAGCTGCCGTGCTCTAGCTGAAGACCCACTATTTGTTTGTCTTCTTTGTGCTTAAAGGTAAATTTCCTTTCTGCTCCAAAACTCACAGAGGCAATGGCGCCATTCTTCTTTAAATCTTTTTCTCCATCACTATGCCATCCCATTCCCTCATTTCCATTGTGATATAGGTTTAATAAACATGCGTTATAGGTTTCTCCAGAGGCTTTTTCTACTGAATTTTTAATGTTTAATAATAAGGGACTCCATATAAGAGCTGTTTTAGTAATTTTAGAATAGGTATAAGAGTAGGCCTTATCTGCATACCAAGCTACCTTTCTTTTAGTGGTAATAAGCTTTCCAAAAATAAGTGACTGATCGTGTTCCCACTTAATTTCTTCTAGTAGTTGTGTAAAGTATTGTTGGGCCAAGTCTGTTTTAAATATAGCTCCGTGATAATTCACTTCTCCCTCTTTGGGAAGCCAATTTTTTTGGGCGTTTGTGTGTAAAGAAAATAAATCCATAATAAGTTTAAAGATACAAAGTCTCTATAAATGTAAAAGGATCATTGGTGCCACATTTAGTTTTTAAATATTTTTTTAAACTTTTTAGGTAGCGCGTCTTTTATGTGAACTTCTTTTTGGGTGAAGGGGTGTTTGAATTGTAAAGAAAATGCGTGTAAATACATGCCTTTACCCATTAAAATTAAATTTTCAATCCCGTAGGTTGGGTCTCCTAAGATAGGATTGCCTATCTGTGACATATGCTTTCGCAGTTGGTGCCTTCTTCCTGTTTCCGGTTCTAATTTTACTAAGTTTAGTTTGCCAAATCTAACAGATAGCACAGACTCACAAAGGCTGTAATTTGATTGTGATTTTTTACTGTCAATTTCAGAAACAACTTGACCACTTGCAGTCATTTCTCCAATAGTAACTGCGTAGTAGGTTTTTGAAATTTCTTTATTTTCAAACATTTTGCTAAGTACCCTAATACTACTGCTTGTTTTTCCAACCAATAAAACTCCTGTGGTTGCGTAGTCTAATCTGTGCACAGTGCGGGCTGCGGTAGCGTCTGGGAGATTACTTTTACTAATGTTTTGATCTAGCGCATTTGCAATGGTTTTAAAGCTATTGCCACTCACTAGAATACCAGCAGGTTTGTGAATAATGGCTAAATATGGATCTTCAAACAATACTTTAAGAGGAAAAACTAGTTTTTTATTAGGAATTGCAATTTCTAGAACAAACAAGTTAATACATTCACCGCCATGTATATAAGTAGCTGTGCTGGCTATTGTATCGTTTACCTGGACACACCCTTTCTTTATTGTTTTTTTAAATGCAGATTTGGTTAAAGCAGCGTGAAATATGCCTACGCCATACTCTTGAAGTCTAACAGGGGTGTCTTGTTTAGGTACTATGTGATGTTGAGAGGGTATAATGACATTTTAATTTTAAAGTAGTTACTAATTTAAGTGAAGTAAAATACAAAATGCAAAATATAAATTATTAATAAGGAGAACTGATTTTGTAAATGGTTTAAAGAGAATATTTAATTACTTTTAAAAATGGAAAATAAAACACTTGGGGAGTTCATTATAGAAAACCAAAATACCTTTAAATATTCTTCAGGTGAGTTATCTAGGATTTTAAATGCTATAAGATTGGCTGCTAAAGTGGTGAATCATAAAGTTAATAAAGCTGGATTAGTAGACATAACTGGCTCTTCAGGAAATATAAATATTCAGGACGAAGATCAAAAAAAGCTAGATGTATTGGCCAACGATATTTTCATTCATACCTTAATTAATAGAGAAATTGTATGTGGTATTGCCTCTGAAGAGAATGATAATTTTATGAATGTAGAGGGTCACAGACAAGAAAATGAAAACAAATATATTGTATTAATAGACCCTTTAGATGGCTCATCTAACATAGATGTAAATGTTTCTGTGGGTACTATTTTTTCAGTCTACAGGAGAATTAGCCCTGTAGGATCTCCTGTTATTTTAGATGATTTTTTACAAAAAGGAATTCACCAAGTGGCAGCAGGCTATGTTATTTACGGTACCTCTACTATGCTGGTATACACCACTGGCCATGGCGTAAACGGATTTACCTTAAACCCTTCTATTGGTACTTTTTATTTATCACATCCAGATATGACCTTTAATAAAGAGGGCCACATCTATTCCATAAATGAGGGAAATTACACTTTTTTCCCTCAAGCTGTAAAAAACTATATAAAATATTGTCAGCAAGATGAGGGAGATAGACCATATACTTCAAGATATATAGGAAGCCTGGTATCAGATTTTCATAGAAATATGATTAAAGGGGGTATTTACTTATATCCCAATAGCAAAAAAGACCCCAACGGAAAACTCAGGCTACTTTATGAGTGCAACCCAATGGCTTTTATAGCTGAACAGGCAGGAGGTAAAGCTTCAGATGGTTTCATTAGGGTATTGGAAATCCAACCTACTGCACTTCACCAAAGAGTTCCATTTTATTGTGGGAGCTATGATATGGTAAAGAAGCTTGAAAACTTTATTAAATCTAATGAATCAATCTAATGCCACAAATAGCTCACCATTGATTCAATGTTTTTTACTTTAAAAACACTTTTTTTATTAGTAAATAGATCATTTAAACCGTGTATTCAATATTATTTGTAAATCAAGTCTATTTAATTTTGGCCTAAATTAAATAAGATTTTTTTTCATGGATACATCAGTCCTTTTAGTTCTTGTCATTGGTATTTTTATAGGTTTTTATGTGCAAACTGTCATTGGTTTTGCCGGATCTCTAATGGCGCTCCCCATATTGCTTTTAGCAATGGAATTACCCGATGCAATTGCATATATTTCAATTTTTTATTTTTTTTCAAGTGTATTCTTAATGACAAAAGAGTGGAAGAATATAGATAGGGAAGTAATTTTAAAACTTGCGATCACATCTGTTATAGGAGTGATTCTTGGAATTTTAGTACTTACTTTTTCAAAACCTATCATACTAAAAAGAGGGCTTGGTGTTTTTGTATTGTTATATGTGACATATGTTTTATGGGGTAAAAAGAAGATAAAGCTTAATAAAACAGGATTCGTGAGTTTTGGAGTTATGGCTGGTTTTTTTTCAGGTGTTTTTTCTACAGGAGGTCCTCTTTATGTAGTGTGTGTTCAAAATTCCGGCAACGATATAAAAACATTTAGAGCCACTATGATTGGGATTATGGGTCTTGTCACTCTCACTCGAGTTCCTGCACTTGCTATAAGCGGCATATTAAACTTTAGTCATATAAAAATGACATTATTGGTATTCCCTGTTTTTCTTTTTGCTCAGTTTTTAGGAAAGCGAACTTTTAAAAAAATGAATGAAAATCTTTTTAAAAAATTATTAATGGCTCTTTTGAGTATTTCTGGAATCATACTAGTTAGTCAATAAAGAGAACTCTGAGTTTATTTTTTTAACTTATAAGAAAATAACAAGATAACTATAGCCTAAAACTATTGGGTGTCCCTGATAATTATTACAACCACATGAGAAAAGCAATCAAAGCAGACAAGCAATTAGTTTCTGAAATATTAGTGTCTGCATTTTCACCTTTAAAAGAGAGCAATTCTGTAAACCTTATTGTAAAGCAAGATGAGAAAAGAATTGAACGCATGCACATTTTAATGGAGTATTTGTTTGAAAAGGCTTTTACTTTTGGCGCTGTTTTTATATCTGACAATAACAACGCTTGTTTGTTATTGAAATTTCCACATAGTGAAAAAATCACCCTCAAATCTATTTGGCAAGATTTTAAGCTAGTGCATGGATGTATTGGTATTAAGCGTGTTTTTGGAATTTTAAAGAGGCAGCGTATAGCCCGTCAAAACTATCCCAAAGAAAACCATATTAGACCTATAATTATGGGAGTTAAAAATGAATCTAAAGGAAAAGGAACAGCTGCACGTTTAATGATAGCAGTTAAAAATGAATTTAAGAACACCACCCTACCTGTAATCATTGACGCCGCCTCAGAAAACAATACGTACTTATACCAAAAATTTGGATTTAAGATTATTAAAAAAGAAGAATCATTAGGGTTTCCTATTTACTTTTTGCGATTAAATTAAAGAAGTTATTAGATCATTAAATATGATTTTCTTAAATAGAATCAATTTCTACAGCCTATCTATTTTATACAACTAAAATTAATTTATTGAAATTGTGATTTATGCCTGTATTCTATCGTTAAAATTAAAACCCTCTCAACAATAAATAATAACTTTGCCCTTAAAGAGATTCAGTTTTTAATCGTTCTGTAAAATATCACTTTAAATGCCAGTTAAGGAATTAAGAATTAATATCATAGGGGCAGGAGTTAGCGGGCTAACTGCTGCTATTGTACTTGAAAAAGCAGGATATACACCCCATATTTTTGAGAAGACAGAGAGAGTAGGTGGAAGGCTCAAGACAGAAAGGCAAGGACCCTATGTTTTTGATCACGGATTTCAAGTATTATTGGAGGCCTATCCTATGACCCAAAAATATCTGGATTACAAATCACTTAACCTTAGACAATTTTTACCAGGTGCTATTGTATTTGACAGAAAAAAAACTAAAAAATTTGGAGATCCACTGCGCCACTTAGGTTTCTTATTGCCCATTATTTTTAGCGCACACGCCAGCCTTTCTGACAAAATAAAGGTGTTTTTACTCAATCTAGAAATTAAAAAAAAATCACTTGCACTTATTTTTGAAGAGGAAGAGACAACCACTTTAGACTATTTGCAACGCAGGGGCTTTTCCTCCAAAATTATATATTATTTTTTTCAACCTTTTTTTAGCGGCATTTTTTTAGAAACAGAATTAAATACCTCTAGCAGGATGTTTGAGTTTGTATTTAAAATGTTTGCAGAAGGCCAAGCAAGTGTTCCTAAAGACGGTATAGAGGCCATTGCTAAGCAGCTAAAAGCACAGTTAAAAAAAACTATATTTCATTTTAATACCCAGGTAAACAAGATAGATCAAAGTGGCTTAACTTTAGATGGTTCGCATTTTATAAAAAGTGACTTTACCATTATTGCTACTGAGGTAGATACTTTGATTGACAACCTTAGAAATCAGAAAGTATTTTGGAAGACTTGTTATTGTTTTTATTTTAAAGTAAAAGATAAAGTAATTCAGGGTCCTTTAATAGGATTAATACCAGGAAAGCATTTAGTTAATAACTTACATTATGTCAATGCTTTAACAGGTCATAGCAGTAATTTAATATCAGTTACTGTGGTTAATAACAAGGGTTTACTAGGAGATGATTTGCTAGCAAGCGTAAAAAAAGAGTTATATACGCTCTGTGGTATTGTGGTTGGGGACTTACAGCAATCTTTTGTCATTCCAAAAGCATTGCCACAATTACATGATCTTCAATATGAAATAGCTCCATCTGAATCCCAATTAACGGAGGGCGTATTTTTAGCAGGTGACGTGACTTTAAATGGATCACTTAATGCAGCTATGGCAGCAGGAGAAAATGCCGCTTTGGGTGTGTTGGGTAAATTATAGAAATAATAAGATCACTAATTCTATATTCTAGCCATTTGTTAACCTGTCTTTTACGTACTCAATTTCTGTTTTACCGTGCGCATGTGGTTTTCCATTTTCACCAAGACTTACCATAATGATAGAGTCAATAGTCACAATAACTTCTCTGGTCATTTTATTGCGCACTTCACATGCTAATGTCAATGAGCTATTTCCAAATTTTATAGGCTTTACACCTATTTCAATAATATCTCCTTTTTTTGCTGAACTCTTAAAGTTTATCTCACTCATATATTTTGTTACGGTACGTGGATTTTCTAATTGAATAATAGCATAGAGGGCAGCTTCTTCATCTATCCATTCTAATAATCTCCCTCCAAATAGGGTTCCGTTTGGGTTTAAATCTTCTGGTTTTATCCATTTACGTGTGTGGAAATTCATAGCGTATATTTTAAAATAAAATGTCTATTTGTAGTCCTTAATAATATACGAAAGTTAGGTAAAAAGGTTTGGGTTTATTACTTTTTTTAAGTGTCCAAACCTTTTCAGATCTAGTATTTATTAGCACAGATCCAATAGACCTGTTATGCTGTGTGTGTTAGATATTTTTTTAAATCAGAAGAAAGGATATGTTTTAGCTCTTCATCGTTACCCATACTGCTTTCTGCAAAAACAAACCCAAATAGGTTAAATTTTTTAATATCTAGTTTTCTTATTAAAATAGGATTTTCAAAATCCTTGGCAAGTTCTACATAATCAAAGCTTGAAATACTTGAGGAGAGAATGCCTGAATTATTGTCTAAAATAACTATGCTGTATTTTTTATCTTCTTTTCCTTTGAAAATTTCATTCCAGTTTGGTTTTTTACGGTTTAAGTAATATTCATAAGAATTATTTCCCAAACATATCCCTGCTAAATCTCCAGAGGTACACCAGCCTCCAAATCTTAACGGATTAATTTCAATAGGAACTATTTTATTATTTTTATCAATTTTCACTTCAGCGTGTGCTGGAAAATTCTTTAAGTTCATCTTTTCTCCTACTTTAAATAAAAAGGATTCTAACTTAGATTTATGCTCTTCTATTATTTCTTTAGATGTATAATAAACCCTATCGCTTGTATCTGTTCCAGATGAAAAAAGGTGATGTAAAATATTTAGTATGACTACATTTCCATGATCATCATAATAGTAATCTACTGCATATTCTTCTCCAATAATATAATCTTCTATTATGAAATTTGAAATATTTAACACTGAGGGTGGAAAAATGCTCTTTAAATTTTCAGTGGTTAATTTATCTTTTGCATTAATCCAATCTTTTTCATTTAATACAATATGAACACCAATACTTAAAAAGCCAACGGATGGCTTTATAACAAAAGGAAATCTAATTTCTTCATTTGTCAATTTATGAATATCTTCTAGTTTTAATTCTCTGTAATAAAAGTCTGGGTACAAATCTTTTATTGCCTTTCTAAAGGAGGCCTTATTTTTTAATAAATTTATGTGATTACACAAGTGGGTTTCTGCAAGATTTTCTTCCAACCAACTTAAAGCGTTTTCAGAATTTGTATAGATGCGCAAGGATGCATCCTCTTTGATCATTGAAATTGCTTTATCTTCATCGATCCAATGTAAAGACTCATCAGTAATTAATTCTTTCGCCACTTTTGTAGCAACTATTGGGAAATCATTTTTTTTAATAGTTTCAATTAAAAAGTCAGAAGCGTAAGGTTTGTCTATTAAAAACATATTTAATTTTTAAATTTAGCAATACTATAAAAGCAATGAGCTTATTAATGGTTTGTCCCCTGTAACCATGGGTAAAAACGTGATGTTTAAAAAACCTCTATTAACGTTATCACCACTAACTATTTAAGATTTCCCTTTAATTATTTCAATAGCGTTTTAACTTATTCGCTGCAAAAATAGCGAATAGATTTGAAGCTGTAAAAACTTTATGTTTAATTTTAGTAGATACAGCATAAGGTCAAGGGATTTTAACCGTTTTTTGTCAATAGAATTTTTTGTCAAATGACCTCATATTTGACTTAAAGTGATAATTGCACTCAATTAAATCATTGAGAAGAACAGGGTAGTTTGAAAACTAGGACAATACATCTAATAACAATCCATCTTTAATTGCCCATTATGCTGAAGTGCCTCGATGCTAATTGTAGTGTGTTGAGTGAGTAATCTTTCAAGCACATCTAAAATATCGTGTTGCATGGCAATCGAACCACAAATCATCACCACACCACCTTCCTGAACTGTTTTAAGAACAACATCCTTTTGTTGTATTACCACATTTTGAACGTACTCTTTACTTCCTTCTCTTGAATGAGACTTATGGATTTTATAGTTTTTATTTTTCGAGATAATCTCTTTAAAAATATCATCATAAATAGCTGAAGAAGCTACTGTCCTAGCACCCCAAAATAAGTTGATAGTGGTATGGCAATTCTGTTCTATCATTCCCAAATATGGGGCTATCCCAGTTTCATTTGCTATCAATACTGCGTCAGTCAATTTTTTAGGAAAATGAAAATGTTGATTGGTATCTACTTGCGCCTGAATAGTATGGCCCTTATTTAATTGGTAGAGATAGGAAGAGCAACGACCAAACTCGTGCTTTTTAATGCTCAATAAAATATCGTTACCCAATTTTGCGATGGAATATTGACGAGCCACTTCAGTGCCGTTTAGAAATATGGACAATAGATCGCCCGACGTGAATTGTACTTTTTTCTTGGGTTTCAATCGAAGCAAAAAAGTGTCATCTACGTTCAATTCAGTACGTTCTAAAACTTCAAATGGTATTTGCTTATTTTTTTTTTCTTTAGGTTGCTGTATTGATAATGAAATATTAATTTGATCACTCAATTGTTTAACCCAATTTTCAAAATCAGTAAAGTTTGCATTGTTGATTTTATAAAGCGGTAGCAAGGGCTGAAAATTTGGATGAGTTTGCAACAGCGCATCCACTCTTATAGCAAACTTGCAATAGTCAGGATATTCTAATGAACCGAATCCTACAATTGAATACCTAATTTTATTCGTTTGCTGGATGGTTGGAAAAATGGTTTCAAATTTTCTTGCATTAGTAGTCGGTTGCCCTTCGCCATAGGTTGATGTAAGAATGATGACGTGTTTCGCTTTCTCGAAATTGGAATAATTATTGAGTTCATCCAGATAGACTTTTTTGTCTGCAGCACTCAAACTATTATATAGTTGCCTTGCAAAATTAAAGGCTGTACCTGTTTCTGAGCCTACTAAAATGACATATTCACATTCGTTTTTGTCTAAGGTTACAGAAGAGAATTTCGCCTTTTTTCTACGTTTCAGACTCATTACAAAACCTGAATACATAAAGAACAAAATAGAAGCACTTGCAAGTAGTAAAACAATAGACCAAAAGACGTTTCCTTGACCTGTATGTAGCGCCCTGCTCAAACGCGAGGCCAGTGTTAAAAAAGGATAATTGGCTTCACTTACAATTTGGCCTGTCTCTTGATTAACCCTAATCTCTTTATATTTTAAAGCAATCTGAAAATACTCTTCTGGATCTTTTGAAAATGGAAATTCTACTGTTCTAACTATGTTTAGCTTCGTTTCCGTGAAAAAAGAAACACCCTCAATACGCTCAAAAGTTTCTACTGTATTGGTATTGTTTATTTCTTGATGTTTAATTGTATCAATAGGAAGTAATTCAAATTTTTCAGCAGAAAGATAAATCCCTGTAATTGCAATAATGACAATAGGAATAAAAAACCAGCGGCTTAAAATAACGTGGTAGCGCAGCTCAAAATAATCTTTTTGAACTTTAGATAAAAGGCGTTTAAAACCACCTTGCCTTTTGGCAAGAAGTAATAATCCTGTAACCGCAATTAGAAAAAGTAAAAGTGAAATCAAGCCAACAAAAAACCGTCCGATACTTTTTAGGAAAAGCGAGCGATGTAGGTTTGTGGCAAAACTATAAATAAAGGGTCGCTCTTGTACCTCTCCCAACTGTAAACCAGTATTTGGATCAATATAGATATCGAGCGTTTCCATTTCCATAGTGAGAACGGAAGCTTTTACAAAACCAGACGATTCTACTTGTAGCGTAAATACCTCGTCGTAGTTTTTTTTAAGCGCATCAATGGTAGTGCCTAAACTTACTTTGCCTAAATCTTGAATGGCATAGCTTTTAGCCTGATGTGAAATAGGTTCAATGGCCAAAATAACTCCTGTAACTGAGGCAGTGATTAAAAATAAAGAAGAAGCAAGGGCAAGTACAAAATGACAGTATCGCCAGATAGAAATGGTCATATACGATTTTTACTGCGGAAGCATTCTTACATAGCGTATAAAGCCTTTTCCCTCTTTTTTTATTTTAAGATTTTCGGTAGTAAGCTGGAACTGAAGATCATCTTTATAATATTTCTGGTCTTCTACTGAAGTTTCAAAACGCAGCGCATACCCTTTATCAATTTTATTCTCAGGTATTTGCAAAACAGCTACCCTACGTTCGCCACCGCTTATTGTTGCACCCGAAATGGCGTCAATATTAGGGCGGTATTTCCCGTAGAATTTCCACCATTCAGGAATTTCACTATACCATTCGCTATCTTTTCCTTGCACACATAGCGTTTCTTCATATTCACCAAACGGATTAATTAGTGAAATAACAACATACGCACCTTCCCCTGTGTAATTGGTCATTTGGATGAGACATTTTACAGCTTTGTTTTTAGTAGTTGTAAATGCAGTGAGCAAAAGTCCTGCGAGCAGCATAGCAGGAATAATTTTTAATCTTATTTTCATCAGCCTAAACTTTTATTGCCCATTATGGGGTTCATATTACTTTAAAAAATTCAATGAGGTATTCTGTTTTTGTAAAAGTTCGTTTTCGCTTGCTAAGTCATATGCCGTTTCTTCAAAATCAGTTTTAATTTTTTTATTTGCCCCTTTGGAGAGAAGATATTTCATGCTTTGGTCATCTGTAGCTTTCATAGCAATAAGATGCAAAGCCGTAAAACCTTCGTCATTTTTTACATTCACATTGATATCAAAATCTGAAAGTAGTTTTAGCAAGACTAAATTATTGTCTTTGGCAGCAAGGTGAATTAGGGTGTTGCCTCCGGCTTGGGTGGTGTTCATTTGCATCCCTTTTTCTTGAAGGAGTTTTAATTTATAATCAAATTCATCTGGTTTTATGTTATCGAAAGACCTTACTAAATAGTAGGCAATAGTGTTGCCATTATGGTCTTTGGCAAAAACATCACATCCCCTATCCAATAAAAATTTTACCACTTCTGGATTGTTACGCTGAACTGCAAGCATCAAAGTAGTCTGCTTGTCATTGTTGGTAGCATTGATAACTTTTGAATTTTTGGAAAGTAGCTTTACTATAGCCAGTTCATTTTGGGAAGCAGCATTTAGTAGGGGTGTGTTCCCTTTAGTGTCTTTCAGATTTACATCTGCACCAGCAGTAAGGAAAAGTTCAAAAATTGCTGGGTCTGTGTTGCTGTATGCCAATCTGTGTAAGGGTGTAAAACCATCTTTAGTTACAATATTAAGTTCAAGACCAAGGCTTTTTAAATAGGTGTAAACTGCTAACGGATTGCTGTAATTACGGCTGGTTTGTGTTGCAAATAAAAAAGCATTTTCACCTTGTTTGTTTAGGGATTTATAATCTACCCCCTTTTTGACTAGTAGCTTTAAGAAATCAACATTGCCTTTTTTTACTGCATAATTGAAAATACCATTGCCATCGTTATCTTTACTATTAAGTTGAAAACCTTTGCTTGTAAAGAATTCTAATTCTTGCTCATTAGAAAATGAAGGCGCAGCAAGTAGCATTAGATTTGCACCATTTTCATTTTTTTCATCTATAAGTTTTACACCGTATTTTTCAAAAGCTTTGTATAAGGCTTTGTCTTTTTGACCAGCATTTGCGGCAAAGGCTAGTGGTGTATAGCCGTGGCTGTCCAATTCAGTTACAGAGGAACCTTTGTCCAGTAAATAATTGACTATTTTCGTTTGTCCAGCATAGGCTGCCCAATGTAAATAAATACGGCTGTCGTGGGTTTTTTTATCAACTGGATTTTCTTCAAAAGATAAGAGGTGCATTACAACAGCATCATCTGCTTTTTCAAGTAACGCATAGATAACTGCATCAAACGCATTTTCATTTAATTCAGTTGCATTATTGCCTTTGGCTATTTTTTGTTTTACAGTCTTCAAGTCTGGATTTCCTTTCCAGAAAGAACGGTCAAGAAATACATTGTCTTTTTGTGCAACCGCTACGGTGCTCATAAAAAGAATAGCGAGTAGCGTTATGTTTTTCAAAATCTTCATTTTACTATTTTTTTACAAAAGATTCTATTACTTCATTAATTTTAGCCTCTTTTTCATAACCTTCTTCTTCAAATAAGAACTTATAAAGTGGCTTATTGTTTATTTTTTCCTCAAGAACAAGGTTTTTATTACGTCCGTATACTTCTTCCCATTTGTTACGTACCAAAGCCCATTTTTGGTCATTATCTTTCCACCATTGTGCAGCAGCAGCACATTTGCTATCATCCACTTTTACATAGGTATTATACCCTTTTTCTTTTGCCAATATCACATCTTCCTTGTCAGACTCACGTATAATTTTGCTATTATCTTGATCGTGTAACCAACCATAGTCTGTAATTTCTTGTCGGTTTCCACGCATCAGAAGATTATAATCACTACGGGTTGTATATTCCCTTCTTGCCAAAGGTGCAGGAGTTGTGTTTTCCCAATAACTTTTTCCATCAATGTGAATCCAAGAGGATGACCCTTCATATCGTGCACTGTCATCTACTTGATATACCTTTTGTGTCCATTGTCCTTTAACCTCAGAAGCAGGTAATTTTTTAAAGGTCCATTTATTGTCTGTATTAAAATAGTACAAATTTGTATTCTCAAACAACCAATCTTGACGCCAATGCTTCACAATCATTGGTTCAGCAGGGTTCCCTACTTGTAATAAATGTTGAATAGATATTTTATCACCTTCATCTGTTACTAATTGCGCCCATTCCAAGCCTTTATCTACTTTAGTTTTTGAGGGCTTATACAAAGAATCATTACTGTAATTAAAAGTTTCTGTAAAGTTAAAGGAGACCTCATAACAACCACACATATTCATGATGGCCTCATGGTCCGCCTTTTTTTTTGATGTTTGAGAAATTACACTTGTTGAAAATAATAGTGCCAATACTAGATACAAAGGGGTTTTCATGATATGGGATTTATAGTTTTTAAAATTCATTGTCAAAAATAGTTATTTTTATTAAATCTAAATAACAATAATGTATATATTTGTACACTATTAAGAACAGTTCTAAATAAAATGACGTATAAACGCCTAATTATAAGTACTTTGACCTTTTTATCTTTTTTTAAAATAGTTTCTCAAGAAGCCATAGATAGTACTCAAGTAAATAAGTTAGAGGAAGTTATCCTTACCGCTACGCGTACAGAAAGACAACTTTCATCTTTGCCATTGCCAGTAACTTTAATCTCAAAAAAGAAAATTTTACAATCAGGCACTATTCGCTTAAATGAAATATTAAGTGAACAAACAGGAATCATAACAGTGGCAGACGAAAGCGGTTTTGAAGGTGTGCAAATTCAAGGTATCGCGTCAGATTATATTTTGATTCTCATTGATGGTGTTCCACTTGTGGGTAGAAGTGGTGGAAATTTTGATTTGAGTAGGATAACGGTGGGCATTATCAAGCAGATTGAAGTGGTTAAAGGACCTTCGAGCAGTCTTTATGGTTCTGAAGCTTTGGGTGGTGTTATTAATATCATTACCGAAAAACCAAAGTCCGAAGAATTGGATGGAACCGTTTCTTACCGCATCGGTAGTTTTACACAACAAGACATTAATATTGATTTAAAACAACGATATAAGAAGTTACGCTATGGTATTTTTGCTAACCGTTTTTCGAGCGAAGGCTATGATCTAAATCCCAGTGAACAAGGACAGACGGTAAATCCATTTCAAAATTATACCCTTAACGGTCGTGTCTATTATGATTTTAATGACAAGCTATCTTTATTTACTTCTGCTAGGTATTATGACCAAGTGCAGGATGCTGGATTTACATTTAATGAGGTTCACTTTGATGGTGATAGTAAAGAAAGGGAATGGAATACTCATGTAAGGCTTGACCACAAATGGACCGATAAACTCTCAACAGCTTACGAATTGTACTATACTAATTATAGGGCTAAGGAACGTCTTATAGACCCAATTTCTGAGCTTGTATTGAGCGATAGTGATTTTGATCAAAAATTGTTACGCCCTGAAATCCGGGGAAGTTATGCTTTTGCGAAAGCGGGAACATTAACGGGAGGATTTGGTTTTCAATATGACGCTTTGGACAGAACGTTTTTTGACGAACCTGTAAGTTTCAATTCGCAATATATCTATGCACAATATGAAACCAACCCTACAGAAAAACTAAATGTTATTGCTGGTGCTCGCTTTGACAATCACTCTGAATACAGTAATCAATTCAGTCCCAAATTGGCAATGCTTTACAAGCTGACAGATGCATTTGCTTTAAAAGGATCGATAGGCTATGGTTTTAAAGCGCCAGATTTTAGACAGTTATATTTTGACTTTACTAATTCAGCAGTTGGCTATACGGTTCTGGGATATAATGTGGCTCTGGATAAACTACAAGAGCTTCAAGAACAAGGGCAGATTCTGAATGTATTGGTATCAGAAGATGACTTAAAGAATCCGTTGGAAGCTGAAAGTTCCGTAGGCTATAACCTGGGTGTAACCTTTAAAGAAGGCAAATGGAAAAGCGAATTAAATTTATTTAGAAATGACATCAATAACCTTATCGATACACGCATTATTGCTCGTAAAACCAACGGTCAAAATGTCTTTAGTTATATCAACTTTGATGAAGTTTACACCACAGGATTTGAAATAAATACAGACTATAAATTAACCGATGCCCTTAATTTGAGTACTGGCTATCAATTACTTTACGCATTCGATAAAAGAAAACAACAAGAGGTAGAAGAGGGTCAAGTATTTACCCGTGATCCCACAACAAATGAGACCGTGGCGATCACGCAATCCGATTATTTTGGACTTGTGAACCGATCACGACACAATGCCAACTTCAAGTTGTTTTATGACATCGCTTCTGCAAACGCGAACATCAATCTACGTCTTCTTTACCGCAGTAAATACGCTCAATTTGACACCAATGGAAATAGTCTTATTGATACGTACGATAACAGCTACATCAATGGTTTTGTAACGGCAAATATAGCGGCCAGCAAAACTTTTTATAAAAATCTCACATTACAGGTAGGTGCAAATAATCTCTTGGACTATAGAGATATCAACATTCCCACCTTGCCGGGAATTCAAGGATACATAAAACTCAATTTCAAATTTTAATTTTTAAACACAATCACAATGAACAAGAACATTTTATTATTAGCAGCAGTATTTAGTATGACATTTACATCTTGTAGTAGCGATGATGACAATACACCAACGCCAGACCCAGTAAAATCAGAACAAGTTAGCAATCTCTTTGCACCTCAAACCGGTGGTCAGGGCCAACCAGTAGGTGGCGAATTTGCAAAGTTTGATTTTGAAACTGGAATGCAAACCACCAGCGATACCGATTGGGATATAGCCTTTAGAGGAACTACCATAGCCGTAAATGGAGGTGTTGTTACGGGTACCGATGACGAGCCTGCTAGAACTGCCGATGTTGGTGTAAGCATAGTTACAGGAACTTTTGCAAGTATAACTACTGCGGAAGGCTTAACATTTGCGCAAGACGCAATTGGTGCCTTTGCAATTCCCACAGGAAGTAATAAAGGTTGGTACAATTACAATCCACAAGTAAATTTAATAACCCCTATTCCTGGAAAATTTTAGTTTTTAAAACTACGGCAGGTAACTATGCAAAAATCGAGATTCTAAGTTATTACAAAGATAACCCAGCACAGCCAGACCAAACAAGTGAATCCAGACACTTCACCTTCAATTATGTGTACAATCCAAATGTGGGCGAAACATCATTTGAATAAACATATTTTATTAGTTTGCCAACAAAGTGCATCTGTAATGGATGTACTTTGTTTTTTAGACCCTGTGCCTTAGTTGTTTATCATCTCATTTTAAATAAAGATAGATTTTGTCTTTCTCTAGAATAGATGCAACGGAACCTGATTATGCTATTTAATAAAACAATTTATAAAATTACAAATAGCTTCAATTATGTTTGGTTAATTTCGTCCTAAAAGGATATAAATTAAAATAGTAATGGCACAAAGTGCGATAGACATGCCTTTAGTATATTTCCACTCTTTCAAATCTAAAATATGTAAATCTTTAGATATAAATTCTTTTTCTTGTGGATAAAAATATGAGACTCCAAACATAACCAACAAGTTAAGTAGAAATTCAATCCCCCAAATATGAATAAAGTGGATATCTATTTTTAGTATGAAAGTGGTTGTTATATAAAATGCTAGCCCAACAAATAATGATGTTTTGGCTCCAGCTGCCGATATTTTCTTTAAGAAAAACCCCGCTAACATGATAGAAGCAATAGGGATAAAGAAAATACCATTTAATTGTTGCAATAATTGATAAAGACCATCTGGAGCATTGGCAACCATAGGAGCTACCATAATTGCAAAAATAGCCAATGTCATAGAGGTCAATTTTCCAACTTTTACAAGCCTATTATCCGAGCAGTTTTTTTCAAAATGCACTTTATAAACGTCAATACTAAAAATAGTTGCAGCACTATTGAGTACACTGTTAAAGGTGCTCAATACAGCCCCCATTACAATGGCTGCAAATAACCCAACAAGACTAGCTGGAAGTACTTTTTTAATAAGCTCAGGATAAATCATATCTTGGTTTTCAAAGAGAGAATCTCCAAAATAATAGAAACCTATTACTCCAGGGAGAATAATAATAATAGGAACAAATATTTTTAAAACACCAGTATACAAGAGTCCCTTTTGGGCTTCGACTAAATTCTTTGCTCCAAGAGCTCTTTGAATTATAGTTTGGTTCATACTCCAAAAATATAGCTGATTTATAATCAATCCTGTGAAAAGTACTCCAAAGGGCATTATTGAATCTTTAGCTCCTATTACATTAAATTTTTCTGGACTATTTTCGTAAACTTTACTTAAACCACTTAGCGGATTGCCGTCACCTATACTAATAAGTGCTATTAAGGGAACAGCTAAGCCACCAATTAATAAACCATATCCATTTATAGTATCTGAAACAGCTACTGCTTTTAATCCTCCAAAAATAGCATAAATAGACCCAAGTACTCCAATACTAATTACAGTAACCCAAATACCTTGGTCTTGAGAAATCTTTAGAACTTCCGAAATATTAAAAATACTTTCAATGTTAATAGCTCCAGTATAGAGCACAATTGGTAATAAAGTAACAACAAAAGAAATCATCAGAAAGAGGGCAACTAATGTTCTAGTTGAACTATCAAAACGTTTTTCAAGATATTGAGGAATGGTGGTAAGTCCCATTTTTAGATATTTAGGCACAAAATAAACAGCAGCGGCTACTAAGGCCAGAGCTGATGTAACTTCCCAGGCAATAATGATAAATCCATTTTTATAAGAAGAACCATTCATACCTATAAGATGCTCTGTAGATATATTGGTTAGTAACATAGATCCTGCAATAACTACTCCTGTAAGACTTCTTCCACCCAAAAAATATCCATCCTTAGAATTAAGTTCTTCATTTCTGAGTTTATACCAAGAATAAATAGCTACAAAGGCGGTGAACCCAATAAAAGTTAAAACGGTATACATAGTTGATTATTTTAGTTATTACAGAATATAAATTATTTGAATGGTAAACTCAAAAAATAGGATCTTCTAATGGCTATATACTAGTAATGAAATCTCTGTTTCTTCTTGTATTTTAGTGAATCCTCATAAGCTTTGTTAACGGTTTCCATATTGGATACTTCTGCAATAGGAACTTCCCACCAGCCATAACCGTCTAGACCTTGATACCTATCACAAGTGGTATATATAACAGTTGTCTTTTCTATCATCTTTGCTACTTTCAGCGCATCAGTCAAACTAATATAATCTGTACATTCAATTACATGGGCTCCTAAACTTCTTGCATTATCGGCCAAATTGATAGGTAATATCGCATCTGAAACCACATCATCGCCATCAATTTTTTGAGAATCTGGATTTCGGTACAAATAGCGAGTACCATATCCTTCACTTCCTAAACTGCGTGAAAGAGAGCCAATACTTTTATAGCCATCATTATCAATTAAAACTATGGTGATTTTGTAATTTTCTTGAATGGATGTAACAATTTCTTGAGAAAGCATGAGATAACTTCCATCACCAACCATAACGTAAATTTCTCGACTTGGGTCTGCCATTTTTGCTCCAAGTCCTCCAGCAATTTCATAACCCATACAAGAATATCCGTATTCTAAATGAAAGCTTTTACTGCTTTTTGTTCTCCATAGTTTATGTAAATCACCTGGTAAACTTCCTGCAGCACACAGTACTACGTCATTATCACTTGAAAACTCATTTACTGCACCGATGATTTCACCTTGACTCAAAAGATTGTCATGTCTGTAATCATATATTTCGGTAACTTTTGCCTCCCAAGAGCGATTAAATTCGCTAACACTATTTCTGTAATCTGTATCTACCTGATAACCAACCAATAATTCCAATAATTCTTCTAAGGTGACTTTGGCGTCGCCTTGTAACATAAGACCACCATGTTTAGCTGCATCAAATTCAGTTACATTTATATTTATAAATTTAACATTAGGATTTTGAAATGCTGTTTTAGAAGCGGTAGTAAAATCACTATAGCGTGTTCCTAAACCAATAATTAAATCTGCTGCTTCTGAAATTTTATTTGCACCAGGAGTTCCTGTGGCTCCAACGGCTCCTAATTGATGTGGATCATCATACCTTAGGGCACCTTTTCCTGCAAATGTCTCAGCAACTGGAATATGTGTTTTGTGAATAAAGGTTTTTAAAGCTTCTAAAGCCTCGCTGTAGTGAACACCTCCACCAGCTATAATTAAAGGTTTTTTACTTTTTTTAATAAGGTCTACAGCCTTTTTTATTTGGGAAATGTCTGGTCTTAACCTCATAATAACCCAAGTTTTTTTTTCAAAAAATTCTTCTGGATAATCAAATGCTTCTGCTTGAACATCCTGTGGTATTGATAACGTAACTGCACCTGTTTCAGATGGTGAGGTTAATACTCTCATCACTTCAGGAAGGGCAAATAATACTTGTTCTGGTCTATTAATCCGATCCCAATATTTTGATATGGGTTTAAAACAATCATTGACAGAAAAATCTTGAGAACTAGCAGACTCTAGCTGTTGTAAAACGGGAGCAACATTCCTTCTAGCAAAAATGTCACTAGGAATTAAAAGTACTGGCAATCGATTAATGGTAGCTCCAGCTGCTGCAGTCAGCATATTGGTTGCTCCAGGACCTATTGAAGTGGTACAGGCAAAAGTGCTTAATCTGTTTTTCATTTTTGCATAAGCTGCAGCCGTATGAACCATTGATTGTTCGTTTCGGCACTGATAGTACTTTAGATCGTTCTGTTGTTGAATGGCTTGTCCAATACCTGCAACATTACCATGCCCGAAAATACCAAAGCAACCTGCAAAAAACTTATTTTCAACTCCGTCGCGTTCAACGTATTGTTGATTTAAATATTTTATGACGGCTTGGGCAACAGTCAGTCTTAATGTTTTCATTTGTGTATGATTTATATTTTTATATTTAACTGATTTCTGATAATCTTACTGGCCTATTTAGCTTGAGAGACTTTATAGCTGCCAGACCAATTTTTAAAGATTGCAGTCCATCATTACCATTAGCAGGAGTGTCAGTGTTATTTTCTAAACTTAGTATATAATCATTCATCTCCGTCTTATATGCTTCTGCGTAACGTTCTAAAAAGAAATTTAACGGAAGTGATACCCGGTTTCCGTGACGGGTTGTAAGTTGAATGGAATCCATTAAATTATTCTCGGCCTGAACCATTCCTTTAGAACCAAAAACTTCCACTCTTTGATCATATCCGTAAGCCGCTTCTCTACTGTTGTCTATGATTGCCATAGTACCATCTGTATAAGTTAAGGTAATTACGGCAGTATCGATATCGCCAACTTCTCCAATGGCGGGATCTATAAGTACTGCTCCTTTAGCGTAGACCTCCTCAATTTCCTTTCCTACAATAAAACGAGCCATGTCAAAATCATGAATACTCATATCTAAAAACATCCCTCCAGATTTTTCTATATAACTTATAGGTGGTGCTCCAGGATCCCTGCTTGTAATCTTTACTAAATGGTGATCGCCAATAGCTCCTTTAACTACTAAGTCTTTTACTTTTTTAAATTCCTTATCGAACCTCCTATTAAAACCAATCATTAATTTTATTTCCGTTTCCTTTACAACGTCTAATACCTCAATAACCCTTTCCAAGGAAAGGTCTAATGGTTTTTCGCAAAAAACATGTTTACCTAATTTGGCAGCTATTTCTACATAATTTGCATGAGTGTCTGTTGGAGAACATATAACAACGACATCAATATCCGTAGACACCAACATAGCTTCATAAGTTGCGGTAACATTTACAATCCCTCTATCAATAGCATATTGTTGGGACTCTCTAAAGGGATCCATAGCAGCTACAACTTCTACATTGTTCATTTGAAGCAAATTGTCTAAATGAATTCTCCCAATTCTTCCCAGACCTATTACTGCAAATTTAATTTTTTTCATAATTTTATAAGTTTGTTTAATTTAAAAGATTGGTTTGCCAATTCTGTAATTATTGTAGATTTTGTAACATCTACAACTGTTATATTGGTTTTTCTTTGCTTTAAAATACAGTTGACAAATTTTTGAATTTCAATTACGAAAGTTTCTTGAAATCGTTCCTGAAATGATTGGAAACACTCTTTGCGCACACCATTATTAACAATAATCTCAGTTTCCACATTGTATCCATAAGAACCTGCCATACCTGACAAAATAAAAACTATAGTTTCAAAGTTAAATTGCATTAAGGTAGATAAATTGCAGCCATCATTGTATTGTGCATATTCCTGATGGGCATAACATCTACCCATAGCATAAATACTTGATTAGAGCACTTCCTCAAAACTTTTTCAATATTAAAGCATTCCTCTTGCAAAATTCCCAGAGGTTTTTCACAGAATACGTGCAATCCTTTTTTCAATGCAAAAATATCATGGCCACAGTGTTGATCTGATGGCGAAGCTATTACAACCGCATCTAATTCAGTCTCGTTGATCCCTGCTTTAAAACTTGGGAAACAATGTGAATTCATTAATTTATTTTTTGCTTTTTCAAGTTTTTCCGTATTAATACTGCAAACTGCTGTTAGATTTGCATAATTGGTTGCATATTTAATATTTATTGCATGGTTAAAACCTAGTCTTCCTAAACCGACGATACCAATACGGATAATTTTCATTGAGTAATTGAATTAAATTCAAGTTTAAAATTGGTTTTTAAAATCCTATCCCCCTTAAATACTCACGGTTTCTTTGGGCGCAAACTTTTGGATTTCCCATTCCGGGGAGAATATCTTGCTCAACAACAATCCATTGATCATATCCCATTTGGTGTAGCATGGAAACAATGGTCTCAAAATCAACGTTTCCCTTACCCAGTTCACAAAATACTCCTCTTTTTATTGCATCAAAATAATCTCCATTAACCGCTTTAGATATGTTTGCAATTTTAGGATCAAAATCTTTGAAATGTACATGCCATATGCGATTTGAATGCGCTTTGATTGCATCAACTGGGTTTCCACCGCCAAAGGCATAGTGTCCCATATCAAGACACAAACCTAAAAATTCAGGATCTGTTAATCTCAATAATTTGTCTATTTCCTCAGGAGTTTCAATATACCCACCACAATGGTGATGAAAAACTGTTCTGATATTATAGGCTTCTTTAACAGCTTTGGCAATTTTGTCAGCCCCCTTTGCATAATCTATCCATTGAGCATCTGAAAGCCCCATTTTAGGCAGTATTCTTCCTGCATTTTGTGTGCGCTCTGGTATGGTGCCATTATCATCAGCTAGTACTATGAAGGCTTTTTCAAAACCAGCACTATGCATAAGTCCCGCTACTTTTAAAGCGGCAGAGATTCCTTCATCATGCTTATTAATATCTGAGAGAACAACAGGAACAAAAGCTCCCAATAAATCCAAATCTCTTTTAATTATCTCATTCCTTAACTCACTAGGAACTGTTGGCATATATCCCCAGTCTCCTAACTCAGTTCCTTGATATCCAGTTTCTTTAATTTCATCTAAAACTTGTTTAAAACCAATTTGTTTTGATTTCTCTTTCAAATCAAACTCTAAAGCTCCCCATGAACATGGAGCATTCGCTATCTTGATCATTTGTATTAATTAAAATTTACGAGTCCAAATGTTTGGCCATCGTTCTATAATTACTTTTGTTTGAGTAAAAAACTCTATAGCGTGCTTTCCCTGGCCGTGAAGGTCTCCAAAAAAACTATCTTTCCATCCACTGAAAGGAAATTGAGCCATAGGTGCTGCTACTCCAATATTAATACCAATATTTCCAGCATCAGCTTCATTTCTAAACTTACGGGCACTAGCGCCACTACTTGTGAATAAACAGGCCATGTTTCCGTAATTACCATTATTTACAAACCGCAAGGCTTCCTCTATATTACTCATTGAAATAAGACTCATTACTGGTCCAAAAATTTCAGTTTTAATCAAATTCTTGTCTAATGCTACATTTTCTAAGATGGTAGGAGAAAGAAAGTTACCATTTTCATATCCTAAAACAGAAGTTTTTCTTCCGTCAAGAAGTGCTGAAGCTCCTTCATCCAAGCCTTGTTGAATTAAATTAGTAATTCTATGTTTACTCTCAGCTGTGATAACAGGACCCATACTTATACCATCATCCCATCCGTATCCGATAGTCCTTGATTTTACAGCTTCGTATATGGCATCTTTTATTTCTCTTTTATCGTCTCCTACAGTAATAATGGTAGATGCTGCTAAACAACGTTGTCCGGCACAACCATAAACTGAATCGGCAATAATTTTGGAGGACATTTCTATATCTGCATCAGGTAATATAATAATGGGGTTTTTAGCCCCACCTTGAGCCTGCACCCTTTTTCCGTTAGCAGTCCCTTTAGAATAAATATATCTTGCTACAGGAGTGCTCCCTACAAAACTAACGGCTTTAATAGTCTGATTTTCTAATATAGCATCAACAGACTCTTTGCCACCGTGAACTAAACTTAATAATCCTTTAGGTAAATCTAACTTATCGATTAATTCAAAAAGTTTCATCATAGTTAAAGGTACTTTCTCCGAAGGCTTTACAATAAATGCGTTTCCAGTTGCAATTGCATAAGGTAAAAACCAGAAAACAATCATGCACGGAAAATTGAAGGGCGTAATACACGCTGCTACGCCTATTGGCTGTCTAATCATCATTTCATCAACCCCTGTTGCAATATCCTCTATAACATCACCTGCCATAAGCATGGGTGTTCCGCAAGCTACTTCAATATTTTCTATAGCTCTTTGAATTTCTCCAAAAGACTCTTCTTTTGTTTTACCAGATTCCTTAGTGATAATTTCAGCTATTTCTCCAATATTTTCTTCAAAGAGAGATTTTAATTTATAAAGTACTTGTACACGTTTGATAACAGGAACTTTACTCCACTCCTTATATGCATTAAATGCAAACGTAGTAGCTATTTCTATGTCTTTTGCCGTATCAGGTCCGTAAGGCACCTTAGCTAAAACTTCCTGATTTGCTGGGTTTATAACCTCAATAGTCTTGGTAGACATACTATCTACCCATATACCATTTATATAATTTTTTAAAATTTCCATTTTCTATTTAATTATTTTTGTTAAGTTTATTTTTTAACTCTTAGTAATTGAAAATGTTTTATTTTTTTACATATTACTGTCAAATTAATACCCACCATGTTTTTCTATGAATGCCAATGATTCTTCTAAGGTTGGCATAAAATTGGCGCATCCCCTTTTAGTTACTATTTGAGCTCCACTAGCATTACCCATTCTACATGCTTTGTATAAATCCCAGCCTTGAAGATATCCATACAAGAAACCACCAGCAAAAGCGTCACCAGCGCCTAAAACATTTAATACTTTAACATTAAATCCAGGAACATCTGTTCTAGCACCCTCTTTTTTATAAATACTTACTCCATTTTCACCTCTTTTAACTAATAAGATATCTATGCCAGAAGAAAGTAATTGTGAAATAGAGTCATCGATATCTCCTTTTATTTCTGGAGCAGAAATTTGTTGATCCTTAATGGTTACCTGTGAGGCGCTAATCATAGTAGCTGCCAAAATTTCTTCTTCAGTACCAATGGCTATGTTTACTTTAGGTAGTATGGCCCTTATCATTAGACCAAAAGAACGATAATCATGCCACTGGTCTGCTCTAAAATCCAAGTCTAGCACTACATCTACATTATTTTTTTTTGCCACTTCGGCTGCAAAAAAGGTAGCACTTCTGCTGGGTTCAATATTTAATGCCGTTCCATTTATTAAAAGTATTTTATACTCTTGAATATTTGATTTTTGAACATCATCAATGTTTACCTGACTGTCGGCAGCATTATCTCTATAATATACTAATGGAAACTTATTTGGAGGCTCAATTCCTAGAATTACAGCACTACTACGAGCAGTATTTTTTATTGGTATGCAGTGCGTGTTTACATTTTCCTTGTTTAAAAAGTTTATAATAAATTCCCCAACTTTGTCATTTCCAACAGCTGTAAGTAAACTAGCATTTGAACCTAATCTAGAAAGTGCAACCGCTATGTTTAAAGGAGACCCACCTACAAATGCATCAAAACCAGTGATGTCATTAAAAGTAGTTCCAATATCTTGTGAATATAAATCGATTGAAGACCTTCCAAAGGTGATAACATCAAACTTCCTTTCTTTCATATGTATTATTATTTTGTCGTATTCATTTTTGCTGTAACTAATGGCAAACGATCATCTTGAATTTTCCAAGAATTATAAATCCATTCATGGTCAGGATCTGTAGTATTTGCTAAACATTGATCAGTTCCAGCCAAAAAGTTAAGGTAATAACAATTAAAACCATGAGCAGCCACAACAGGATGAAATCCCTTAGGAATCATCATTACATCATTATGACTAGCTTTAGCTATTTCATTCAAGGCTCCATCTTTAGTGTAGACTTGCTGAATGGCATAAGCGCCTGGCTTCGTATTTTCAAATTTATAAAAGTAGGTTTCCTCTTGAATAGGTTCTAATACGTTTCCGTTATCATCTAGTATCCGCTCGTCATGTTTGTGCGCGGGATAAGAACTCCAGTTACCGGAAGGTGTATACACTTCTCTACAAACTAAACTATGACATCCAAATCCAGGCGGCACCAAGTCATTAAATTGCCTAGTGGCATTATCTCCACCAAAAATAACTATAGGTGTATTTTCCGGCGTCACAAATTTTGCAGTGAAGTCCAAAGGTGATTTACACCAACCGTATGCTAAATCTAAAGTTTCAGAAGTTGCTTGTAAGCTAAACTTTGTATGCCTTGGTAAATACAAAGTGTGAGCAACTCCACTAAATACATCTTTTCTGCCGTTTATAGTTTCCCAACTACCTTTATCACTATCAACTTTAAAGTTTCCACCTAATAGAACAATTACTAATTCATTTTCTTCTGTAGAATGCTCCCAAAAATCACCGAAATTCATTTCTCTAGCTTCAAAATAAAGATGATTCCAGTTTGCAGATTCAGGAGTAATTTTTTGATAAACTTTTAATTTTTTATTTGGTTTAACTAGTAAATAAGATGATTCTGTCATTACTTTTTAATTTGTGTTATTATTAGATTAGCCTTACCTGTTGCAGCTAAAAGATCAAATTTTTCCAACATAAATTTTTCATACGCATCCATATAAATTTGTCCGGGAATTACGGGATCAAATACATCAGGAGTCTCGTTAAAAAACTCTCTGTGAACTCGTGTCCAAATAAGTCTTAAATCAGTGGCTATGTTGATTTTACATACACCATGTTTAATAGCTTTCACTATTTCTTCTGGATTTACTCCAGCTGTACCTTCAAGTAACTTTCCTCCATTTTTATTTATTCTAATAATTTCTTCTTTGCTTACAGCAGAACCGCCGTGAAGAACAATTGGATAACGTGGAAGCTTTTCTTGAATTTTTTCTAAAATATCAAATTGAATTCCCTGTCCTCCAGAAAACTTATAAGCGCCGTGGCTAGTACCTATTGCTACAGCTAAACTGTCACAATTTGTTAAATTAACAAAAGAAATGACTTCTTCTGGCCTGGTGTATTTCGCATATTTATCATCAATAGAAATACCGTCTTCCACACCACTTAAAACACCTAATTCTGCTTCAACAAAAACATTCATTATGTGTGCACGATTAACAACTTCCCTAGTCCTTATTACATTAGTTTCAAAATTATCATGTGATGCATCGATCATTACAGAGCTATATTTGTTTGAGGCAATGGCGTCAAAAGCATGTGCCTCATTACCGTGATCTAAATGCACTGCGTAAACTGCCTTTGGGTATATGATTGAAGCTGCTTCAATCATCATCAATAACATTTTGGAATGCGCATAGTTTCTTGCCAAAGGGGTCATTTGGACAATGAATGGCGCATCTGCTAATTGCCCTGCCCTAAATAAACCGTGTATTTGTTCCATATTGAAAACGTTTACAGCGGCAATAGCGTACTGGCCGTAACAATTATCAAAAAGAACTCTTGGTGATAGAAACATATAGAATATTGGTTTTAATATTCATTAATTTAAGATTTAAAAATAGAAACAAAAAAGTCATTTGCCTGTCTTAAATTTTTATAAATAAATGCAAAGGTTTGCAGAAGTATTGCTGTTTATATTTAAAAACTTTGTGATATTTTTTAAAAAATAGTTAAGAAAAGCATGAATAACGTTACTTTTCATTTAAATAATAGTTAAAATATAAGCAATTAATTAATTTAAAGTAAAACTTTTATTTACTCAAATTCTCTAGCTTTAAATTGTACAGTTTTATAATAGGAGCTCAATTATAAAGAAGTACTTTAAAATTAATTTGTAGCATTTCACGTCGAAATTTAACAAACATTCTTGGTTTGTGTCCTCTTATATTTATTTACATTCTACTGCTTAATTTCTAAAAATCTAATATCTATTTTTACAAACGATCAAAAAGAGGGCTTCAAGGAATTTTAATCAAACTCATAACCAGTTTTTTGAATTTTTTTTAGAGTAAAATTATTGAAATTCAATTTGAGCGAACACAGGACAATGATCTGATAAATAAAGATCATTTAACATTTCTGAAAAAACAGCATACTTATTTACTTTTTCAATATGTCTTAAGAAAATATAATCTATAATTTTTCGGTTTTCGAATGGCCTATTGTCAAAACCACAGGTTGTCCAATTAGGGCCGTAATTAACTTTTGCTAGGCTACTAGAGTTAATTAAAGTATTTCTTCCATTAGGTTCAATTAATGTTTTTATAGCTGTTGATTCTGGGACAACATTAAAATCACCTGTTAATATAAGGGGTAAATCTCCAGCTAGTTTAATAGATTCTTGTTTTAGTAATTTAGCACTTTCAATTTGGGCTTGTTTTCCTAAGTGATCAAAATGCGTATTTATAAAGATAAATTTTGTGCCAGTAGTTTTATCTTTTAGTATTACCCAAGTTGCAATTCTTTCCAAATTTGCATCCCAGCCTTTACTTATTTTTTCAGGTGTTTCACTTAGCCAAAATGTCCCACTTTTTATCGCATCAAACCGGTCTTTCTTATAGAAAATAGGACAAAATTCTCCTTTCTTTTTTCCGTCATTTCTCCCTACACCAACGGTTTTATATTGATTTAATTCTTCTTTTATGAAATTTAATTGATTTATTAAAACTTCCTGCATTCCAATAATATCCAAATCATGGAAATTAATCATCCTAATAATATTTTCTTTGCGATGATGCCAATTTTGCTTTCCATCTTTGGGGTTGTCATATCTAATATTAAAAGACATAATATTGACGTACTTATTTTCTTGAGTAAATGAAAACAATAAAAAACACAATATTTGTAATAGTATTATTGATAGTAGTTTTTTCATTCTGTTAACTTATATTTTTTTAAGTTTAAGCACTTTTATTATCTTTTTGAATAAATCACTATTTTCATAAACACCTTGAAATTCTTGAGAGTAGGGACCATATGCAAAAACGGGGACCATAGTTCCAGTATGATCATGAGTTGTAAAATCGCCTTCAATCATATGGTTATTAAGACTTCCATGGGGAATACTAAAGCCAGAGGTTTCATGGTCTGCGGTAACAATAACTAATGTATTTCCTGTTTTATCTGCAAACTGTATTGCTTCAGTTATTGCCATATCAAAATCTATCCCTTCCGATACAATACCTGAGGTGTTATTTAAATGACTAAAGCTATCTATTTTAGCTCCTTCAACCATTAAAAAAAATGGCTTGTTTTTATTTTTTAAAAATTGCAGTCCATTTTTAGTTGCATCTGACAATATATTTCCACGACCTTCCAAAACACTAGGAACACTTTCTTTTGAAAAAAAATATCCAATCTTAGATTTATTGCTTTTCCCGATTGAACTTATGTTATCTAAAACATCGAAATATTTAGACAATTGACCGTTATTAAAATCATTAGACCCCCCACCAATAAATAATGAAAGTTTACTCTTAGATAGGTCAGTTGCTATACCTGTGGTATCTGACCTATCTTTTTGATGTGCGTAAAAAGAGGCAGGAGTGGCCCCAGTAATTTTATCTGTGGTGATACAACCAGAAACAAAACCGTGTTTATCAAGAACTTCTATGATATTAAATAAAGGTTTTCCTAAAACATCAACTCCAATAGCACGATTATAAGTTTTTTCGCCTGTTGCAAGTGCGGTCCCAGCTGCAGCAGAATCTGTAGTAAAATTGTCAGCTGATTGTGTTTTTAAAAGGCCTATGCTTTTTAGTTGAGTTAAGGTTAAATTCCCGCCGTTAGCAAGGGTAGCTGAAGATATTTGAGCTAAACCGTTGCCATCTCCAATAAGTAAAATAATATTTTTTATTGGGGTATTTGTTTTGTCAAATTCAAAAGAAGGGCTATAAAATTTCTCTATAGTTTTATTAAAATAAGTGCGCTTGTTTAAGGAGTTTAAATATGTGGATGATTTACTCGGCATGTCTGTATTAATAAAGTCAACACCTAAATCCCTAAAAGCTTTCCATGCTGTTTTGGAATCTGGAGCACCCCAAAACCTAAAAGGTTTATGATAACTATGAGCAAGTCGAATGATAGAGTCTATAATTTTATAATCTAGAGCAGTTAGTGCACCTTTTCCATTCCAATCAGAGAAACTCTTAAAATTTAAACTTATTAACGCAATTTTATCTCTGGTATTTGAATTGACAATAGGGACTAAACTTTGATAATCAAAACTTATGTAATCTGGGTAATCAGCATATTTACTTGAGTTTGGTCTGTTCCCAGAGATTACAATTGAGATATTTTTATTGGTAATGATATCTGGGTATTTCTTTAATTCAGAAATCAATTTTTTAAGTGTGTGATGCGATTCAGATTTTATATCAATAATTAACTGTAGTTTTCTTGGAATTCCTACCTCTAAACTTATTGCTTTTCTAATGGGTTGCAAGTATAAGTTTTCTATAGTATATTTTTTTATGATTTCGTCTTCTTCATGGGTAGCGAATAGCGTGTCATTTTTTAAAAAAATATCTACTTCGATTGAATTTAATCCGTTTGTGTAAGCATTCCAGAAAGGAACATTTTGTTTATAGTCGTTGTGCGAATGGATTTGAAATTTAGGAGTTTCTTCATTTTGTGCCATTACTAATTGGAACATAATTAAAAATAAGCTGGCACAAAAAAGGTTTAGTTTAGATTTCATATAAATAAAAATAAAAATATTTTAAGAAGGCATCAAAAAATAGAAACTTAATATCATGCAAAGCTTTGCATAATATTTTAACCCTAAAACGTTAATAAACTAGACTTTTTTTTCACTTTTATAATTTTAAAGTTACTTTTTCGTAAAATGCAGAGCAAAAATTAATTTTAATTTTTGTGTGTAAATCGCAATTATGTAAAATAATCTATTGGTAAAAGTTCAGTTATCTTAATAGATTTAATGTATGTAGGTAAAATGTTAATTGATTAAAATTATGAGACTCACACAAATTATGGACAAAATTATTTTTATGATATTTTTCTCAGTGGTATCATATTCAAATTCGCAAATAATGGAAGCTGTAGACTATGTAAATCCACTTATAGGTTCAGCTGAAGCAGGTTTTAAAGACGGAATTGACGGAGGTGGTACCATGCCTTGTGTAGGCCCTCCGTTCGCTATGACCAATTTTGTAGCACAAACTAGTGAAAATAAAATTAGTAAAATGCCCTATGTATATGAAGATAATTCTGTTCTGGGTTTTATGGCTACACATCAACCCACAGTTTGGATGGGTGACTATGGTTATGTTTCAATAATGCCTCAGATTGGAGATTTAAAATTATTACCAAAAGAAAGAGCTTTGCAATATTCGCATGATGATGAGGTTTCCAAGCCATATTATTACTCTGTTATAATGGATACTGGTAATCAAAGAATAAAAGGAGAAATTACTTCTACTTCAAGAACGGGTTTTTTTAGATTTACGTACCCAGAGTCTGATGAGTCTCATATGATTATTCAGGGAATAAATATAACAGAAAATAAAAAAGACTTTCAAGGCTACTTGGAAATTGATTTAAAAAAAAACGAAATTAGGGGATATAATCCGGAACGGATGTCTTCACATTTGGGACCTGATCTTTCAAATTTCAAAGGATATTTTGTAATTCATATTGATAAAGTAATTAAAGATTTTGGAACTTGGAATTCGTTTCGTAGTGAACCTCAAGTTACAGTTTTAGGGACCGAGCAGAAAGGAGCTAGAATGGGAGCTTACTTATCTTTTAAAACTAAAGAAAATGAACAAGTAAAAGTAAAGATTGCAACATCATTTATAAGCATTGAACAAGCTCGTAAGAACTTAGAGAATGAGATTCCACATTGGAATTTTGAAAAGGTTGTGAAAGAAACAAGAGATGTTTGGCAGGAAAATTTAAATCATATAGAAATAAATGGAGTTTCTGAAGACCAAAAAAGTATATTTTATACAGCCTTATTTCACACTATGTTATTTCCGCGAGAATTTTCCGAGTACGGACGATATTACAGTCCATTTGATGATAAAATACACGATGGTATTTCGTATAACGATTATTCACTTTGGGATACTTTTAGGGCACTTCATCCATTATTGCATTTTACCCAACCAGAACGGGTGAGTCCAATGATACAATCTTTGTTGCAGATGTATACAGAAGGTGGGTGGTTACCAAAGTGGCCTAATCCTACCTATTCTAATATTATGATAAGCACCCACGCTGATGCTGTAATTGCAGATGCTTATATCAAAGGATTCAGGGATTATAATGTAGACTTAGCTTATGAAGCTATTCGAAAAGACGCTATGCATCCACCTTACCGTGATACTGAAAAAAGTTGGGGTGATAGGGATGAAGGTAAATTATTTGAGGCTCGTGGAGGTCTTACCTACTACCATGCTTTAGGTTATGTTCCATCAGATAAAACTCGAGAATCTGTTTCACGAACTATTGAGTTTGGTATTGATGATTATGCAATTGCACAAATGGCAAAGAATTTAGGAAAAACAGACGACTATAAAAGATTAATGAATTGGAGTAAGAATTATAAAAACTTATTCAATAAAAACACTGGTTTTATAAATGCTCGTTTGTTTAACGGAGATTGGGCAAAAAACTCACAAGAAGGATTTACAGAAGGAGGGCGGTGGACTTATCTGTTTGGAGCTATTCATGATATTGAAGGTTCTGTCGAGCTTTTTGGAGGTAAGGACGTCTTTGCTTCCAAATTAACTGAAAATTTTAAAGAGAATCATTATCGACATGATAATGAACCTGGGCATCATTATGCATATTTATTTAATTATGCTAAACAACCATGGAAAACTCAGGAACTTATTCGCAAACATACTTCAGAAGAAAACTATAGAAATGCGCCAATTGGAATTAATGGAAATGACGACTGTGGGCAAATGTCTGCATGGTATATTTTTGGAGTTATGGGGTTTTACCCCATAACTCCAGGCACAGATATTTTTACAATAGGAGCACCACAATTTCCTGAACTTATTTTGAAATTAAATCTTAAAGGGAAAAAGAAAGATTTTAATATTATTGCAAATAACCTTTCTAAGAATAACATATATATTCAATCCTTGAAGTTAGATGGCAAAAGAATTAATGAACCTTTTATTACATATGCACAAATTATAAATGGTAATAAACTTGTCTTTGAAATGGGTCCCGAACCTAATTACGAAGCATTTAAATAAATTGGTTAAAAAAACATTTGTTAAGATATTTTTTCAAAAAAGAGGACAAAAATCTCAAGCACTCTTTTTATCAATCAGTTTATTTTTATATTCTAATTCATTTTTTTTATGTTTTTTAAAAAAATGAAATTGCTCAAAAATAGGTTTAAATTTATTTAATTTTTAGGAACCATTAAATCCATAGGAATCAAAAAAAAATAATTTTTAGTTTTTTATTTTAAATTAAAATTTAAAATAAAAAAGATTTTTGATAATTATAAAAATGCTTTAAACTGCTATTTATGGAGAAGAAAAGAATTACAATTACTGACATTGCAAAAGAGCTTAAAATATCTGCATCAACTGTTTCTCGTGCTTTAAGAAATAATTCATCACTTAAAAAAGAAACGATAGAATTAGTGAAATCATTAGCTAAAAAACTTAATTATCAACCAAATATGCTGGCATTAAATTTATTGCAAAATAAATCCAACACAATCGCCATTGTGGTGCCTGAAATAACAAGCCATTTTTTTTCAACTGCAATCACTGCAATACAAGATGTTTTTAATTTAACCAATTACAGTGTTATTATATTTTTGTCTGACGAGTCTTATAACAAGGAGATAGATATCATGAATAAACTTGCACGCATTCAAATTGACGGTGTTTTAGTTTCACCTGCTTGGAAAACTAAGGATTTTAGTCATTTTAAAAGTCTCCAAAACATGAATATTCCTATAGTTGTTTTCGATAGGGATTGTGATGGGTTTGATGCTGATAAAGTAGTTGTCGATGATTACTACGGTGCATATCAAGCAGTAGAACATTTAATTAAAGCAGGATGTAAGAGAATTGCATATATTGGAGGGCCAAAAAACATTTTTACTAATAAACACAGACTGAACGGTTATTTAGATGCACTGAAAAATAATAACATTCAAGTAGATAATGAATATATACAGTTTGCTTCAGGATACAGCATTAAAGACGGCATAAAACCCACAAAAAAGATACTATGTCAAGAAAAAACACCAGATGCAATTTTCGCTATAAACGACAGTATTGCAATTTCAGCAATGCGTACAGCAGAAAAAATGATGTTTAAGATACCAGAGGATATCTCAATTATTGGTTTTGACGACGAACCTCATTCTTCATATTTCCGTCCTTCATTATCTACAGTAAGGCAACCTGTATACGATATTGGAATGCTTTCTGCAAGAATATTATTGAATCGTCTCACTTGTGCATATTCAATTGATGATTTCCGACACGAAGTTTTTAAACCAGAGTTAGTAATAAGAAATTCTTCAAAATGAATTTTTAGAGAGCTCTATTAAATCGTTACGCAAAGGTTTGCGTAAAAATGAAGAGGTAAAAATCTTTTCGTAGTTTATTATTTTGTTATTTAGATTATAAGATTTTCTAATGTGTAATTATTAAATTTTATTATTTGCTACTTACTATTGTTGAATTATTAACATTCTAATAAGATAATTACTTGTAAAGCAATATTATTCACTTCATGTTTGAATTGACTAGGCTTTTAGTTCTAGGTTTAGTTAAATATGAAATCAATTAACTCCATTGATCGTTTGGTGGATTTATGCTTTTAGGACATATTAAAACATATTGTTAAAATTTTAATAATGGTTTTTTTACATTGATAATTAGAGCGATTACTATTTTTACCCGAAATAAAAGAGCCTGCTGAAACAGGCTCTCAAAAATAAGTATAGAAAGAAAATGACTAATCTAACCACTTAAACAAAATTTTATGTACTCAAAAACTCTTTTTTCAAAAATTGTCTGTGCTTTAGCATTTATGATTTCATGGGCTGGCCAAGGCGCTAGCCCATCTTACTCTCTTAGTAAATATAGCAAAAATGAAGCTATTTTTAAGGGTAATGAATACTTTTTTTATTCTATAGCTGTTCAACAATCAATAATGGGTTCAGTGACAGACGAAACTGGAAGACCATTGCCTGGAGCCACAGTTCTTGAAAAAGGAAAGACAAATGGTACCACAACAGATTTTGATGGAAATTTTATTATTAATGTTGATACTAATGCAATTCTAGAAATTTCCTATTTGGGCTATTTATCCAAACAAATATCTGTAAAAGGACAATCTAAAATTGTGATACAATTGTTACCAGATGCAACTCAATTAGAGGACGTTATTGTGGTAGGTTATGGTACACAAAAAAGGTCAGATATTACAGGATCAATTTCTTCAGTTAAAAGCGCAGATTTTAATAGGGGTGTAGTTACAAACCCAGGAGAGCTTTTACAAGGTAAATTGGCTGGCGTAAGCATTGCTTCTAATAGTGGAGAGCCTGGTGCATCTCAAAATGTAATTATTAGAGGGGTTGGTAGTTTGCGTTCAGGAACCCAGCCGCTTTATGTAGTTGATGGCTTTTTATTAGATAATTCGTCTACAGGTTTTGACACCAATCCATTAAACTTTTTAAACCCTAACGACATTGAAAGCATTGATGTTTTAAAAGATGCTAGTGCAACAGCAGTATATGGTTCCAGAGCATCTAACGGAGTTGTTGTAATTACTACTAAAAGAGGGAAATCAGGAAAAACTGAAATGAACTTTTCAACCTCAACGGCATACTCTTCTATGTCAAATAAAATTAATGTTTTCAATGCGGATACTTTTCGCAAGCAAGTGACAGCTGTTGGAGGAACTTTAGAAGATTTTGGAGGTAATACAGATTGGCAAGATGAATTGTCACAAACAGGATTAACAGAAAATCTCAATTTTTCAATGAGTGGCGCCACTAATGATAAATTTTCTTATTTCTCCTCTGTTAGCTATCAAAACCAAGAAGGAATTTTGAAGAATAGTGATTTAAAACGCTACTCAGGAAAGCTAAACATGAATCAAAAAGCTTTTAATGGTAAGTTGAATGTGGATTACAATTTAACGGCTGCACACACTGAAAATTTACGTCCTAGCATAACATCAACTATTGTTGATATGCTTAGTTTAAATCCTACTATTGAACCCTATACTAATGGGGAACCTACATTATTGAATACAAATGCACTTAATCCGCTAACTAGATATGATTTATTTAGTGATACAGCGGTCAATAACCGTATTTTAGCTAATATTTCTCCATCAATAAAAATAGGGAATGGCTTTACATACAAATTAAATATTGGGGTAGATTATTCTGCTACAAATAGAGACGAGCAATACAAGCCTTATCCATCAATTATTAATGAATCTAATAATGCAGACGGTTCATTGGAAAGCACAACTAGCATTAATACCAACCAGCTGGTAGAAAATACACTTAATTATAACTGGGACAATGACGTTCATAATATTACTCTATTAGCCGGTCATGGTTACCAAAAATTTTTAGAAGAAACTAGATCATTTTCCTACCGCGGTTTTGCTAATAACAATATTGAACCTAGGTACCAGGACCAGACTAGCTCAGCTGAATACCCTACGTCGGTAAGATCTGCAGCTGTCAAGAATGAGCTTCAATCATTTTTTGGAAGATTCAACTATGGTTACTCTGATAAATATCTTTTTACTGCAACTTTTCGTGCTGACGGTTCTTCAAAATTTGGTGAAAATAATAAATATGGGTATTTTCCTTCATTAGCATTAGGATGGAATATCAGTAACGAGGATTTTATGTCTAATTCAATTTTCGATAATTTAAAGTTACGTGCAAGTTGGGGAAAGACTGGTAACCAAGAGATTCCATCTAAAATTACAAAAGCTAGTTTTTCAGAGAACAAGCTAATAACTGGATCAGGAAGTCTCAATACATACCCTATTGACACAGATGCTACTTCAATAGATGGTTATCCATATGGCATTGTATTTACACGTTTGGCTAATCCAAATTTACAATGGGAAGTGTCTACTCAAATAGATTTAGGAATTGATTTTACATTATTTAATTACAAATTAACGGGTACTTTAGATTATTTTAAAAAAGAGTCTTCAAATATATTATTGGAAGTTGTTCCTGCAGATCCTATTCAGCCGACATCTACTTATTGGAACAATATTCAAAATATGTTAATTCACAATAATGGTTTAGAGTTGACATTAGATTACAAAGGCAATATAAAGGATGATTTCACATACAGAATAGGAGGTAATATAGCCTACATTCAAAATAAAGTGAAAGATTCTCCATACTCTGTTTTGACAACAGGCGCAGCACAAGGATCTGGTCAAACAGGCGCAACAATAAACGGTTACATTAATAATGAGTCTATAGGAGCATTTTACATGTTTCAATTTGATGGTATTGATGCTGATGGCCAAAACATTTACAAGGATATTAATGGTGATGGCGAAGTATTAGAAAACGACCGAAGCGTAGTGGGGAGTGCAATTCCTAAGTTTAATTATGCCTACAATCTAAACTTTTCATATAAGTCTATTGATTTAGGCTTAAACTTTAATGGAGTGGTTGGTAATAAGATTTACAATCACACAATTATGACACTATTCAATAAGGCGCAATTGGCTAAATCAAATAATACAACTGACTTTGCTACTGAGTTTCCAGACGAGTCATTGAGCAATTCCAACACAGTGTCTACACGTTATTTAGAAAACGGCTCTTTTTTGAGATTAAATAATGCAACGATTGCTTATAATTTAAACGTAGATAAAATTGGTTTAAAAAATATGTTTCAAAACGTTCGTTTTTCTGTAACAGGTCAAAATTTATTCGTTATAACAGATTATTCTGGATTTGATCCTGAAATGAACACAGGTTCTTCATCTGCTGGAATCCAAACATTTGGTATTGACCGTTTCACATATCCACGGGCAAAAACAATTTTGCTTGGACTAAATATAGCCTTCTAACAAATACTATTTTTTTTATATTAATTGAAAAAATAAAACAAAATGAAAAATAAAATTTTTTACAAAACACTATCAATTATTACGTTTTTATTCATAATTTTTGGATGCACTTCCTTAGAAGAGGAAATTCTAGACGAGTCATTAACGGGTACAGGCCAAGCAGAATTAGTTAGTGGATCTATAGCTCCGGTATATGGTCTTCTAAGAAATGTATGGTTACACACAGTCAATTTCGGGCTTCAAGAACTTGCCTCTGACGAAGCTATTCTACCTTATCGTGGGGGAAAAGACTGGTATGACGGAGGTAAATTCATTGAGATTCACAAGCACCTTATGACTCCAGGTAATGGATTGGTAGATGCTACATGGACAAACATAACTTTGTGTCTTTCTAGAGCTGTTGTTGCAATAGATAGATTAAGTCCTGAGGCTGATAAAGGTGATTTAAAAGCTAAAAATGCATTATATGAAATGATAGCAATGAGGGCTTATCTTAATATGTTAGCACTTGACAATTGGGGGTTGGTATTTAAGAAGCAGAAATCAAGTGATACATCTGAAATTTTAAAAGGTCAGGATGCTATTAATTATATTGAAACCGATTTATTATCAGTTGTAGATTTAATTAGCAATAATAAGGGTCCAGGTAGGCTTAATAAATCTTCTGTGAACGCTCTTCTAGCGCGTCTATACCTAAATTCAGCTGTTTATAGTGATCCTTACGGCACTCCTGACTTTAAAGCTGCTAATATGGACAGGGTGATACAATATACTAGCAATATCATCGCTGGATCATATTCTTTATCTTCTGAGTATTTTGAATTATTTAACGATGAAAACCATTTTAATCCAGAGCTAATATTTGCATTAGATCAAAGAGGTGTGCTTTCAACAGAGCATCAAAGGTGGGCTTATTGGCCAATTTCAGGAGACCTAATCCCTAGACCAGAATCTCCTAACACCCGCGGAACTGATGCTGTAGCTGTTACTCCAGATTTCTTTCAAACTTGGTTAGATGCCTATGGAAATGTGGACCCTGCAAATGCTGACGCTCGTTTTTTTAAAAAAAACACTAATGTACCTGACAATCTAAGCAATTTAGAAGGGGTAACTCCGTTGAATGATTCGGAACATTATTATTGTGTCAGCGCCAATGATTTTGAAATAGACAGGGGGTTACTTAGAAATAATATTTGGGGACCTAGAAAAGATGGGAATGGAAAAATTTTGACTTGCGATGATGGAACAGTAAAAATATATCCAGTTATAAATAAAAGGACTAGTGGAGCAAATTTAGCTTACGTAGATCATACACTTAAGGTTGATTTCACAGCGGAGGGTAGTTTACATAATGCAGGATATAGATTTTCAAAATATCAATTTAGTAGAACTTCGCCGAATTGTTGTAACCCTAGTAGTGTCGATTTAGTTTTAATTCGTTTAGGTGAAATATACCTAATGCGTGCAGAGGCTAAGTTGAGAAAAGGTGATAATGCAGGTGCATTATCTGATATAAATACGCTTAGAACTTCAAGGAATGCTCGTCCAGCTCAAACACCAGCTGCATTAACTTCAATAAATTTAGATATATTATTTCGCGAATCTGGATTTGAGCTTTACTGGGAAGGTCTCAGAAGAAACTATCAAATAAGATTTAGTCAATATGAAGACTCATGGACAGAGAAGACAGACACAGATATTAGTAAAAGATTATTTCCAATACCACAAAAAGCAATTGATGGCGCCTCTGGAATAAAAGGGTTTTTAACACAAAACAAAGGGTATTAATTCATTTTGGATTTTAAAAGAAAAACGGCAAGAAAATTTATTTCCTGCCTTTTTTTTTAATTTTATATTGACAAAACTAGAAAAGTTAAATCTAAAACGTATTATATGAAACTTATTTATTCAATACTGTCATTAATATCATTTAACTTAATTTTATTTAATTCAAATCAAAATATTGAATTAAATAAAATTAAGTTAAATGATATTCAGGTTATAGGCAGTCACAATAGTTATAAAATTAAAATTGAAAAACCACTTTTTAATTATTTATTAGAAAAGAACTCTTCTATAAGTGCACTAGAATACGAGCACATTCCATTAACAGAGCAATTAAATTTAGGACTTCGCGGATTAGAACTAGATGTCTTCAACGATCCTAAAGGAAGTTATTACTCCAATCCTCAAGGATTGGATATTCTTAAATCTATGGATATAGAACCAATGCCATTTGATGTTGAAAAAAAATTACAAACACCAGGATTAAAAGTTTTTCATATTCAAGAAATAGATTTTAGAAGCCACCAGCTTTTATTTAAAGATGCTTTAAAGGAATTAAAAGAATGGTCTGAAGTTAATGTGGGTCATTCGCCAATAATAATCACTATAAACACTAAAGACGGAGAAATAGCGCAAACTAGAAAACCAATCCCATTTAGTGCCGAAGCTTTACTAAGTATTGATGAAGAGATACTTGAAGTATTCTCACAAAAAAGTTTAATTACACCAGATCTAGTTAGAGGTGATTTTGAAACATTAGAAAAAGCTATACTTGCTAATGGATGGCCCTTATTAAATGAAGTAAAGAATAAGTTTTTATTTGTTTTAGATGAAGGAGCGGAAAAGACTAATAGATATTTATCTAATTTCTCAAATTTAAAAGGAGCAGTTTTATTTGTAAATGTAGAGGAGGGAAATCAGAATGCTGCTTTTAGGATTATTAATAACCCAATTGAAAATATTGATAAAATCAAGAAGTTGGTAGCTTCAGGCTATATGATTAGAACCAGAGCAGATGCAGACACAAAAGAAGCAAGAAATAATGATTTTAAACAATTTGAAATAGCCAAGGCTTCTGGAGCCCAGATTATCACTACAGATTATTATTTGCCAAGTAAGCTTTTCAAATCTAATTATAAGGTGAGTTTTGATAATAGTTTTTACGAAAGAATAAGAAAATTAGACTAAAAAGTGAAGAATTTCATATTTCTTATATTATTTTTATTTGGTCACACAATAAACATAATGGCACAGTCAAATGAGACCAAAATTGCCTTTATGGCAGATGTTCACTTCTCAGATGTTTTCCCTACAATTGCGGACAAAAGTTTTAGTGGTTTTACTTCTGAAAAAGGAAATAAAAAGTCACTTATAAGAACCATGGAGTCCCAATTGCATTCTACGCGTTTGTTCAATGAAAATTATTTTGCATTTATTGCAGCACTTAATAATGCAGTCAAGCGAGAAATAAAAATTATTGCACTCCCTGGAGATTTTAGTGACGATGGACAACCATTACACGTGAAGGGTTTAAACAAAATATTAAACAGCTACACTAAAAATTATGGTATTTCTTTCTTTATAATCAATGGCAATCATGACCCAACTAGTCCTTTTGGAGAACAAAGCGGCAAACAAGATTTTTTAAGTGACAGTGGTAAACCCCAAAGAATTATTAGTCAGAAACAGACCTCTAGTACTAATTTAGAATTTGAAAATGGTTCTTTAGTTTTAGAGGGTTTAAAAGAGTGGGGATATGAAGAAATTTTAGGGGAGCTAAATAATCACGGTTTTTTCCCTAAGGAAAATTATATTTATTGGGAAACTCCCTTTAGCAATTACACTTATGAAAATTATAATTTTAATGACGCTATTGAAGCTTCAAAGTTGGACTCTAGAACATTTTCCTTTAATAAAGGAGATATCAAATTACCAGATGTTAGCTATTTAGTTGAGCCAGTCAAGGGTATTTGGTTGTTGGCAATGGATGCTAACGTATATATTCCTAAAAAAGATGGCACTGGATTTAATGGTTCTGGAGTTGGGTATAATGATGTTTTTAAATATAAAAGACATTTAATTGAGTGGTCTAAAAAAATAGTAGATGAGGCTAATAGATTGGGAAAGACCTTAATTGGTTTTAGTCATTACCCTATGTTGGACTTTAATGATGGTGCATCAGAGAGCATAAAAAGTTTATTTGGAGTAAATGCCTTTCAGGCTAATAGAATACCTGACAAATTAGTTGGAGAAACTTTTGCTGATATAGGTTTAAAACTTCATTTTGGAGGGCATATGCATTTAAACGATACTGGAATATTGAAAACTGAAAAGGGAAATACCTTAATTAATATTCAGTCTCCTTCTGTGGCTGCTTTTATGCCAGCGTATAAAATAATTACCATAAAAAACAGTCAATTTTTAGAAGTAGAAACGGTAGTTTTAGATTCTGTGCCAGGGTACGACACTTTTTTTAGTGAGTACGAAAAAGAACATGACTTCTTAAGTTCGAACTTTCCTGAAAGAGCGTGGAATAAAAAAATTTTGTCAACTACATCTTATTTGGAGTATATGAAAGTGTACTTAGAAGAGCTTATTCGTAGTCGATTTATTCCGAATGATTGGCCTGAAGACTTATTGAAATTATTGAGTAAATCAGATGGTTGGGGATTATTAGCTCTTTCAATCAGTAAAAAAGATTTGTCTGATAAAGAGTTAGAGTCTATTTTCACAAGTGATATAGATATAAATTATTTTGATTATAGTATTGAAAATCTACAAAAAGAATTAGATAAAAAAGGATTAAGTAAATCAGATTTTAAAGCATGGAGTGGTTTTGATTTGATGTATGATTTTTATATGTTTAAAAACGCTGATGAACTAGCGCTAAGAGTGGTAGACACTAATCGCTTGAAGTGTTATGATTTTTTATTTGAATTATTATTAAATAATGATAAATGCAAAAAAATCGCCTCTTTAAAACAATTTGCAACCATTTTTAAAAAGCAATTAATTGGAGAACCGTCGTCTAATTTTTCTATTGATTTAGAAAAGGGTAAGATTTTAAAAAACTAAATATTTTTTTTTGTTAAATTAAAAACTTTTACATAATAAAAAATTATAACTATATTTTGTTTTTAATTTGAGGAATTATTTAAAATATCTTTCGAGTTTTGGTATAGTATTCATAAATTAAATTTAGATATCGATGTGGATTAAAGTTAAGGTTTTAGTATCCGTTATTTTCTTGTTATCTTACAATTTGTGTATTTCACAAGACTATATTATTCCACTTTGGTCAGGAAAAATTCCTAATTCAAAAAAGTCAAATTTTCAGGAAGTTACAAAAAATGGAAGGGTAATCTCCAAAGTTATTGTTCCAACAATAGAGGTTTACTTGCCATCAAAGTTCAATGCGACAGGAAAAATAATTTTGATTTGTCCAGGAGGAGGTTATGGTGCCTTAGCATATGATAAAGAAGGAACAGACATCGCAAAATGGTTGAATGGGCATGGAATTGCTGGAGCAGTCTTAAAGTATAGGTTGCCTGAAGACGAATCTAATGAAAAACCTAATTTATCACCTTTGATGGATGCTAAGAGAGGAATTGAAATAATCCGTTTACACGTAAATGAATGGGGTATTGATTCTAATAAGGTTGGAGTTTTAGGGTTTTCAGCAGGAGGACACTTAGCTTCAACGCTGGGGACGCATTTTGAATTGGAAAACCGGCCAGATTTCATGGTTTTGGTCTATCCTGTGGTAACCATGAAAGTCGATTATACCCATATTGGGTCTAGGGCTAATTTGCTTGGAGAAGACCCAGAGGAAGATATAGTGAATTATTATTCCAATGAGCTACAAGTAACCGAAAACACACCTAGTACTTTTATAATCCATAGTGTTGACGATAAAGTAGTTCCTATAGAAAACAGTCTTAATTTATTCAAAGCACTTAAAGACAAGAATGTTCCTGTAGAAATGCATTTTTACCCTTATGGCGGACATGGTTTTTCCATGGCTTTAAAAGAAGGTTGATTGTCAAAATGGCGTCAATTGTTATTAGATTGGTTGAAGGATATTTAGGTCTTTTTAAGAAGAATATGGAAGATTATGAAGTCATTATATTTCTTAATGTCATTCGTCTATTCTCTGATAAGCTGTTAAAAAATAAATAATAGAACAATTCTTTTTTTATACCTATTTAGCGCCAAAATAAGCGACATAAATAGTTTCTTATTCTAAAAGACTCATTTTATGATTTATTTGGTTTAACATTATTCCCAATGGCCTTCATTAAAAATCTCTGTGCAGATATAAGTTGTTTTCTTTTGGTCAACAAAAAGTTTGCAGTATTTCCTTCTTTATCAACTGCTTTGTATAAATATCGCCAAATACCCTTTACCTTCACGTAGGTTTCATCTAGGCTCCATCTTTTTTCAGCTAATTTCTTTCGCTTTCTGAATGGTTGTTCTACAAGTGGAGTGAATTTAAATACCCAGCGCTGAATAGTAGCGTGTTCTGCTTTAACGCCTCTAATAGACAAGAGTTCTTCTACATTTTTATAACTAAGACTAAACTTTAGTTTAAAATATACCGCTTGTAATAAGATTTTATTTAAAAAAATAACCTTTGAACCTCTCTTTTTTTAGCAAACATAGATTTAGTATTTCTCTAGACTCAACGCAACGGAATCTAAAAAGGTCACAATAAGATATTAAAAAAACCCTTAAACTATTATTATTTAATAGTTTAAGGGTTTTTTTAATGTGACCTCGACTGGATTCAAACCAGTAACCTCTTGAGCCGTAATCAAGTGCGCTATTCAGTTGCGCCACGAGGCCTTTTGTTTCCCCTGTTGGGGCTGCAAATATAATTCTTTTTGCTTTGAAGCCTAATATAAGTTCAGGAATAATTTGATATCTATTTGTGCTGACTGTCTAAGGCGCGGATGGTCACATAGTAGCGCCATCCTATAAGGGCTAGCTGCCATTTTTTTGCTTTAGTTAGGTCCAGTTTTTTTTTGGTTAAAGAGGGTAGGAGTGCTTTGTTTAGTTTGGCTAGAATTAGGTACATATAATTAAGAGATTTATGCGTTAGTGTAAAGTGCAACCCCATTATTTTATTTCAAATATACACAATAGAAAATTGTCTATTATTAACGCGGGGGCTTTAGTATCTTTGACTATTAAAATTAACGTATGTTAGATATTGTCTATATCCTTATAGGTTTAGTTGCTTTAATATTTGGAGGGGATTGGCTTTTAAAAGCAGCGGTAGCACTCTCTTTAAGGCTAAAAATTCCCAAGATTGTAATAGGAATGACGGTGGTTTCTTTTGCCACCTCTGCACCAGAGCTTATAGTGAGCATAAAAGCGGCATTGGACGGTTTTCCAGACTTGTCACTAGCTAATGTGATTGGTTCTAATATAGCTAACTTAGGTTTGGTTTTGGGTATTACCCTTTTATTTGGAAGTATAGAGGTTACCAAAAGTTTTTATAAAACTGACTGGCCAGTCATGATGTTGGCCTCCATTTTGTTTTATGTCCTGCTATCTATAGATGGTATTTTGTCTTTCTGGGAAGGCTTTAGCATGTTTGTGCTGCTCCTTATTTTTTTATGGTATTTGTTGCGTTTTCAAGAGACCGCAGTGGTAGACGAACGCCCAGAAGACGATGTGCCTTTGTCACTTCAAAAGACCTTACTTTTTATGGTGTTGGGGGGATTAGGTCTTTGGGTAGGTTCCGAATTACTTATTTCAGGAGCCGTTGGCTTAGCTACTTTTTTTGGGGTTTCAGAAAGAATTATAGGTATAACTATTGTGTCTATTGGGACTAGCGTTCCAGAATTAGCTGCCTCTGTAATTGCAGTAATAAAAAAGGAGAAAGCTATTTCTTTAGGAAATTTAATAGGCTCTAATATATTTAATATTTTTGCAGTCTTAGGTATTACGGCTATGATCACGCCTATAAAATTAATAGACCAAGCACTTTTGAATTCAGATATTTTGTGGATGCTAGGATTTGCATTTTTAATACTTCCCTTGGTATTTATACCCAGTAAAATGCGCTTAGAATGGAGAGATGGTATGGTACTTCTTATTTGTTATTTGCTGTTTTTATACGGAGCTATATTTACTTAGAAAACATAAAAAAAGCGCAAACCAGAGGTTTGCGCTTTTGTAAGTAATAAGTCAAATAATTTTAAGAAATATTAGCAGTTTTCACTGTTTTCACAATACGCCCTGCAATTTTGTAAGGGTCACCGTTAGAAGCAGGTCTCCTGTCTTCTAACCAACCTTTCCAGCCTTTTTCTACGGCAATAATTGGAATTCTTATAGAAGCCCCACGATCAGAAATCCCGTAGCTAAAGTCCTTAATAGAAGCAGTTTCATGTTTACCAGTTAAACGCTGGTCATTAAACTCACCATACACCTCAATATGCTCCTCTACTAAAGGTCTAAAGGCCTCGCATATTTTCATATAGGTCTCTTTAGATCCACAAGTTCTCAGAACTGTGTTAGAGAAATTAGCATGCATACCAGAGCCATTCCAGTCTCCTTTTATAGGTTTTGGGTGGTATTCAATATAGTAACCGTATTTTTCAGTCAATCTGTCTAAAAGGTAACGGGCTACCCAAATTTCATCACCGGCTCTTTTAGCACCTTTGGCAAATAATTGGAATTCCCATTGTCCACTTGCTACCTCTTGGTTTATTCCCTCAAAGTTTAAACCAGCGTCAATACAAAGGTTGGCATGCGCCTCTACAAAATCTCTGCCGTGTGTATTTTTTCCACCCACAGAACAGTAGTACATTCCTTGTGGTCCAGGGTAACCACCTACAGGGAAACCCAGTGGCAATTGAGTTTTGTTGTCCATAATAAAGTACTCTTGCTCAAACCCAAACCAGAAATCATTGTCATCATCGTCAATACTAGCCCTAGCATTAGAAAGGTGTGGCGTACCGTCTGCATTTAAAACTTCTGTCATCACTAGGTATCCATCTCTTCTAGAAGGGTCTGGGTATATAGCCACAGGCTTTAATAAGCAGTCAGAAGAACCACCTTCAGCTTGTTTGGTAGAGCTTCCATCAAAAGACCATATAGGACAGTCTTCTAATTTTCCAGAAAAGTCATTTTCTACTTTAGTTTTACTTCTTAAATTGGCAGTTGGGGTATATCCGTCTAACCAGATGTATTCTAATTTTGTTTTGTTCATGAGCTTAAAGATTTTGTTTATAGACTCCGTAAAAATAAAATATTTTATCCAAGCCCGTAAAAAACTTGGGGTAAATTATTAAAAAGTTATTAAAAATTTTCAACACCCATATTTTTATAGGGGTATATTACTAATAATACATTTTTTTAGAGTTATTTTGCATTATTGTTATTATATAAAATATGAAAGTAGATTTTGCTCACTCCAGATTTAGCGCTATTCAAGACAGCAGCCAAAGAAACCCTATTCCAGTAAGTGAACAGGCCAGAAGGTCAAGCTTGTTTGCTACGCACGTTTTTAATGATTATAAAATGCTTCAGTACCTTACTAAAGACGCTATAGGAGCCGTAAGAGCAGCCGTTTCTGCGGGCAGTAAAATAGATAGAAAAATAGCAGATCAGGTAGCAGAGGGTATGAAGTCTTGGGCTATAGAAATGGGTGCCACTCATTATACACATTGGTTTCAGCCCCTAACAGGTAACACAGCAGAAAAACACGATGCCTTTTTTGACATACAAGACAACCAGGCATTGGAAATTTTTGGTGGTGGCCAGTTGGTGCAACAAGAGCCAGACGCCTCTAGCTTTCCCTCAGGAGGGATTAGAAATACTTTTGAAGCCAGAGGTTACACTGCTTGGGACCCAAGCTCACCAGCTTTTATTTATGGTACCACCCTTTGCATTCCCACTATATTTGTATCCTATACAGGAGAAGCTTTAGACAATAAAGCCCCATTATTAAGAGCCTTAAATGCGGTAGATGAGGCAGCCACAGCGGTAGCCAAGTATTTTGATAAGAATGTAAGTAAGGTAAACGCTACCTTGGGCTGGGAGCAAGAGTATTTTTTAATAGATACATCTTTGGCCAATGCCAGAATAGACATAGCCCTTACTGGAAGGACATTAGTGGGCCATGCGGCAGCAAAAGGACAGCAATTAGATGACCATTATTTTGGGGTCATACCATCTAGAGTCATTGGCTTTATGAGTGAATTGGAAAAAGAATGTATGCATTTGGGTATACCGGTAAAAACCAGACACAATGAAGTGGCGCCCAACCAATTTGAATTGGCACCTGTTTTTGAAGAAGCCAATTTGGCAGTAGATCACAATTTATTACTCATGGACGTCATGGATAAGGTGGCACATAAACACCATTTAAAAGTACTTTTTCACGAGAAACCTTTTGCTGGAATAAACGGCTCTGGTAAACACAATAATTGGTCATTGGCTACTAGTACTGGTGTTAATTTATTGAGTCCAGGATCTACGCCCATGAAGAACCTTCAGTTTTTAACCTTCTTTATTAACACCATAAAAGCGGTAGATAATTATGAGGCGCTGTTAAGGGCTTCCATAGCCTCTGCTAGTAATGATTATAGATTAGGAGCCAATGAAGCGCCCCCCGCCATATTTTCTGTTTTTATAGGAAAGCAACTCTCTGCTGTTTTAGATGAATTAGAAGGGGTGTCACTTGGAAAGCTATCTCCCCAAGAAAAGACAGAATTAAAACTCAATGTTGTGGGTAAAATTCCTGAAATTCTTATGGACAATACAGATAGAAATAGGACATCACCCTTTGCTTTTACAGGTAATAAATTTGAAATGAGGGGGGTAGGCTCTAAAACGAACTGTGCCAAACCCATGACCGTTTTAAACACAGCGGTAGCTCAGCAGTTAAAAAACTTTAAGCTTGAAGTAGATGTTTTAATAGATGAAAAAGGGCTTAAAAAAGACGAGGCTATTTTTAATGTGCTCAGAGAGTATATTAAATCCTCTAAGCGCATTCGCTTTGAAGGAGACGGTTATAGTGAAGCATGGGAAAAAGAAGCCGCAAAGAGAAAGTTAAGTCATTTAAGAACCACCCCAGAAGCGGTAGCTATTTGGAGTGAACAGCCTTATATATCTCTCTTTGAAAGTATGGGAGTACTCAGTCCAATAGAACTCAAAGCCAGACAAGAAGTAGAATGGGAGGCTTATGTCATGCATATCCAAATTGAAGGACGTGTATATGAGGAGCTGGCATATAGCCAGATAGTACCATCGGCCGTAGGCTATATGAACCATTTATTAGAGAATGTGACCCAATTAGGAAATTTTATGGGAAGTAGTTTTAATGTAAAAGACAGTGCTCAAGCGGTGCTTATTGAGCATATAAACACTCATATTCAAGGGCTTAAGAAACAGGTAGACCTCATGACTTTGGCTAGAAAAAAAGCCAATAAATTGACTACAAGCAGTAAAAGGGCACACGCGTATGCCTCTGAAGTTAAACCCCTGTTTGAAACTATTAGAAAGCATTCAGACCAGTTAGAAAAACTAGTAAGTGACGCCTATTGGCCACTTGTTAAATACAGAGAACTTCTACAAATTAAGTAAAGAAATATATAGCCCATGAGCAGTTTCTCAACAATTGGGTATAAGTTTCTATAATTATCTATAGGGAATTCTTAAACTTTTTAGGGATTCCCTTATTTTTGCACCAAACACAAACCAATGAATCCAAACGAACAGGGGAGATACAGTAAAAGAGGGGTTTCTGCCGCAAAGGAAGACGTTCACAATGCTATTAAAAACATAGACAAAGGTTTATTTCCAAAAGCCTTTTGTAAAATAGTGCCAGATCACCTTACCCAAGATTCAGATTACTGTTTGGTCATGCATGCAGATGGAGCTGGGACCAAGTCTTCTTTAGCTTATATGTATTGGAAAGAAACTGGAGATTTATCTGTTTGGAAAGGGATTGCCCAAGACGCCCTTATTATGAATATAGATGACCTTATTTGTGTGGGCGCTACAGATCATATTATGCTGTCTTCTACCATTGGGAGAAATAAAAATTTAATTCCTGCAGAGGTCTTATCTGCTATCATTAACGGTACAGAAGAAATCATTGCAGATTTAGCAGCCTATGGTATTATTATTCACAGCACTGGCGGTGAAACCGCCGATGTAGGTGATCTGGTGCGTACCATTATTGTAGACTCTACCGTAACGGCTAGGCTCCCTAGAAATAAAGTGATAGACAATGCCCGTATTAAGGCTGGAGATGTGATAGTAGGACTGGCCTCTTCCGGCCAAGCTAGCTATGAAACTTCTTATAATGGAGGCATGGGGAGTAATGGTTTAACCTCTGCCCGTCATGACGTTTTTAATAAGGTCTTGGCTACCAAGTATCCAGAAAGCTTTGATCCATCTATTCCTGAAGAGCTGGTGTATTCAGGTGCTATTGGCCTTACAGATAAGGTATCGGGAAGCTCAATAGATGCTGGAAAACTAGTGCTTTCTCCTACCAGAACCTATGCGCCTATTGTTAAAAAAATTCTGAGCCAATTCCAGCCAGAGAGTATACACGGAATGGTACACTGCAGTGGTGGGGCTCAAACAAAAATTTTACATTTTATTAATGAACTGCATATTATTAAAGACCAACTCTTTGAGGTGCCTGTACTTTTTAAAATGATTCAAGAGCAGTCTGGAACCTCATGGAGAGAAATGTATGAGGTTTTTAACTGTGGTCACAGACTAGAATTATATGTAGATCCCACTGTAGCTCAAGTGATTATTGAAATTTCAGAATCCTTTGGAGTGCCAGCACAAATTATTGGAAGGGTGGCCGCAAGTGACACTAAGAAACTCACTATTAGTAGCCCTTACGGAACTTTTGAATATTAGAAAGGTCAATTTTTGTTGTACCTTTATGCCCATATAACTAGCTAAAATTTATGTTAGAAAAATTACAAATTGTAAAACAACGCTTTGATGAGGTATCTGATCTGATTATTCAGCCAGATGTCATTTTGGATCAGAAGCGTTATGTGCAACTCAATAAAGAATATAAAGACTTAAGAATTTTGATGGAGAAGCGTGAATTATACGTAAACTATCACAACAATATGCAAGAGTCTCAGGAAATTATTGAAGATGGATCAGATGCAGAAATGGTAGAAATGGCCAAAATGCAATTGGAAGAGGCTAAAAAAGCCATGCCTCTTTTAGAAGATCAAATTAAATTACTTCTCATACCCAAAGACTTAGAGGACGCCAAAAACGTGGTGATGGAAATACGAGGGGGCACTGGTGGAGATGAAGCCAGTATTTTTGCAGGAGACTTATATAGAATGTATACCAAGTATTGTGAAGCTAGGGGCTGGAGAACCAATGTGATTGACTTAAGTGAAGGTACTTCTGGTGGTTATAAAGAAATTCAATTTGAGGTAAGTGGTGAAGATGTGTACGGTACCTTAAAATTTGAGGCAGGAGTGCACAGGGTGCAAAGAGTCCCCCAAACAGAAACTCAGGGAAGGGTTCACACCAGCGCAGCTACTGTGATGGTGCTTCCAGAGGCAGAAGACTTTGACGTTCAAATAGAACTTAAAGATGTGAGAATAGACTTCTTTTGCTCCTCAGGACCAGGAGGACAGTCAGTAAACACCACTTATTCTGCAGTTCGTTTAACACACCTTCCTACCGGTTTAGTGGCGCAGTGTCAGGATGAGAAATCACAGCATAAGAATAAGGACAAGGCCTTTAAGGTGCTCCGTTCTAGGCTGTATGATATGGAGTTAGCAAAAAAACAAGAGGAAGACGCCTTAAAGCGCAATTCTCAAGTGAGCTCTGGAGACCGTTCTGCTAAAATTAGAACCTATAATTACCCGCAAGGAAGGGTGACAGATCACAGAATTGGATTGACTTTATACGATTTGCAAAATATTGTAAACGGAGACATTCAAAAGATCTTAGATGAGCTGATGTTGGTAGACAACACAGAGAAATTAAAAGCGGCATCGGAGACTTTTTAATCAATGATTACGCTGTTTTTATTACAATTATAGCCTGTTTTACTCCTTTTAGTTAAGACAAATAAACATATGACTACCGCATTTTTATTAGATCAGATCAAGAAAAAAGCATCCTTTTTATGTATTGGATTGGATGTTGATTTAGAAAAAATACCCGCACATTTACTGGAGGAACAAGATCCTATTTTTGCTTTTAATAAGGCTATTATAGACGCTACACACTCATTTGCAGTAGCCTATAAGCCCAATACAGCCTTCTATGAGGCTTATGGTGTAAAAGGCTGGAGGTCTTTAGAAAAGACCATTCAATATTTAAATGAATTTTATCCAGAGGTTTTTACCATTGCAGACGCTAAAAGAGGAGATATTGGAAATACTTCTAGCCGTTATGCCAAGGCATTTTTTGAAGACTTAGGTTTTGACTCTATTACAGTGGCTCCCTATATGGGGAAAGATTCTATAGAACCTTTTTTAGCTTTTGAAAATAAGTTTACCATTCTTTTGGGACTCACCTCTAACAGTGGTGCAGCAGATTACCAAATACTCCCAATGGGCAATGGCCAGTATTTATATGAAACGGTATTAGAAACTGCTGCACAGTACAAAAATGCTGAGAGGCTTATGTATGTGGTAGGCGCCACACAAGCATCTGCGCTTTCAGATATTAGAAAAATAATACCAGATAGTTTTTTGTTGGTTCCTGGAGTTGGTGCACAGGGAGGTAGTTTGCAAGAGGTATGTGATCACGGGCTCAATACACAGATAGGCTTATTGGTAAACTCTTCTAGGGCTATTATTTATGCGTCTAATGACAAAGGTTTTCATGAAGCAGCCGCAACAGAAGCCAGAAAATTACAAGAAGAAATGGCTTCTATTTTAAAAGCCCACAAGCTTGTCAATTAATTTCCTTATTTTAGAACAAATATAAATATATCCCTTGATTAATTACAACTGTTACAGACATGCTGAAGCTCAAGAATGGGTCACTTTTGTTCACGGAGCAGGAGGGAGTTCTTCCATATGGTTTAAACAGCTTAAAGCATTTAAACAAATTTACAATGTGCTTTTATTGGATTTACGTGGGCATGGAAACTCAAAAGTTCCTCTTAAAAACGCTTTTGATAAAAAGTACACTTTTAACTCCATAACTCAAGACATTGTGGAGGTTTTGGATCATGAAAAAATCCAAAAATCTCATTTTATAGGTATTTCATTAGGTACCATTCTCATTAGAAATTTAGCAGAGAAAAATCCAGATAGAGTACTTAGTATGGTGATGGGGGGGGCTATTTTAAAACTCAATTTCAGGTCTCAGTTGCTCATGCGTTTGGGCATTATTTTTAAATCTGTGGTGCCGTATTTGTGGTTGTATTCTTTTTTCGCTTTTGTGATTATGCCCAATAAGAACCACAAAGAATCTAGAACTCTTTTTGTAAGAGAGGCTAAAAAACTCTACCAAAAAGAATTTATTAAATGGTTTAAGCTCACAGCAGAGATTAATCCTTTGCTTAGATTTTTTAGAAGTGTAGAAGTTAAGATACCCACCCTATATGTCATGGGAGAAGAAGATTATTTGTTTTTGCCTGCAGTTAAGAAGTTGACGTCTGCTCACTACGCAGCCTCTTTATTTGTAGTAGAGGCCTGTGGTCATGTGGTGAATGTAGAGCAACCCGATATTTTTAATAGGGCGGTACTAAAGTATCTAAAACAGATAAAACCGATGTCTCCACCGGTTTTAAACTAACTAAATTTAAAAAAAAAACAATAATGAAAAAGTATTGGTAGTTAATAGAATAACGTAGGATACTTTAATATATTGTCTTTTATTTTTTTAATAAATTCTAGCCCATTTATGAAAAAGCGATCTAAATTGTTGGAGTTCTCTTCTGTAGATTCCAAGGTAGTCTAGATTTGCATGGTTGTGATATTCTAAACCCTTGCAGTAAGAATATATATTGTCAATAATGTATTGAATATTTTTTAACATGGAATGGCGTTCCTGTTTGCATTGAATTTTTGAAAGTTTTTTCAATGATTTTATTAAAAGCCTAGTGTCTGTGAGTAAACTATGTGTAATTACATGGCTAAAACTCCAATGTTTATAATGGCATAGAAGTGAAAGGTCATAAGATAGATAGCTGGCCAAAGCGTTGCTTAGTACATCTAATTCAGATGCCTTGTTAACAATGTATTTTGGAGCTTTTGCAGTCATATTTTACACTTCAATTAGCTTATTAAAAATAGTAGTAATCCCTACTTTATTTATTTTGAATATGATTGTAATTATATTTTTTTCTTACTTTTATTAAAAATATACATCATTAAACTTATGATTAGTAAGCTAGACTCTTTGAATAATAAAATTATAGAGGCTTTACAAAAACACGCAAGGGTTTCTTTTGCAGAAATTGGAAGGCGTGTAGGCCTCACGCCACCAGCAGTGGCTGAACGAGTTAAAAAAATGGAAGACACGGGTGTTATTTTAAAGTATCACACCAAAGTAGCCTATGCTAAAATGGGGTATCAGCTAAAAGCCATGATTACCCTTAGGGCTTTTGTAGGAAAATTAAAACCATTCTTAGAGGTAGTGAAAACTTATTCTGAAGTGGTGAATTGTTATAGAATAACTGGAAATGAAAATATTATGATGGAGGTGGTGCTCAGAGACCAGATACATTTGGAGAAGTTTATTGATATTCTCATTCAGTACGGTGAGACCAGAACACATATTATCTTATCTGAGGTAGTTTCATCTGCTCCTTTAAAGCCTTTTTAAATTCATATTTGCTTATATTTATACATGAAATTTTTTTTTAAATACACCTTATTTTTTTTCTTGCTCCTCAGGGTTTTAGGTCATGCGTCTGCTCAGGAAAATGACCTTAGCAGAGATGAATTGAGAGCCGCTAGAAAGGAAGTGAGACAAGTGAAGCGCTACCAAAGAGCCTTAGAAAACACCCTAGAAGAAAAGGAACTTTTTTTTTCTTTTGCTCTTATGGAAGATTTAGACAAAAGGAATTTTGACAATTTAGGTTGGTGGCAATACCAATACAATCAATACCAAACTATTATTTCTGATACGCTGTTGGCTACCCCATTTAACTCTTTAAAAATAGTGTACGCAAAGAAAAGTGTCACTATGATGAGGGTGCTACTCAGCAAAACCTATGAGTTAGAAGCCAATAGGCCTCCTGCCTTTAGAGACATTCCAGCTGTGGTTTTTTTATTAATGCTCAGAACTATTGTAAACCCTACAGATTATATAGCATATTTGTCTGTGATTTCTTACAGCAGTAAAGTGGAAGATTACGGAACCGCTCTATTTTATTTAGAAGAAGCTTTTAAGAATGGTTTTAATAATTTAGATCTGCTTTTATCTTTACCAGCTACGGGTCTTTTGAGAATTATGCCAGAGTACCAAGCCTTGTTAGAAGTGTATTTAAAAAATGGATTTTATGGAATTAGAGAGGAAGATTTTAAATAAATTTTTGTTCATTATATTTTTGTTGGGTGGTCTGAGCTCTTGTAAGCAATCTAAAAAGTATCATGACAAAACAGATGAGCCAGCTACAAAGCTTCTCATGAAAAACACAGACAAAGTTTTAATAAGTAGAGACAGTCTTTTAAAGTCTATTGTGCTCTTTCAGAAAGCATTAAATAAATCTTTTAAGGATCCAGAAGATTCTCCTTTAACACCTTCAGATAAAATGATTTTTGAGAAACTTGCGTTTTTTCCTCCAAATGCTCAGTATATCACCACGGCGCGTTTAATTAAAACACCAGAAGCACTTCCCTTTGGAATGTTAACGACTACAGGGCGTATTTCTCAAGAGCGTTTGTACGGTCAGTTATTTTTTGAGCTGCAGGGCTTGCCTTTTCAATTAGAGGTATACCAAAGCCAAGATTTATTGGAGAAAGAAGGTTTTGAAGATTATTTATTTCTCCCATTTTCAGACCTTACCAATGGAAATGAGACCTACGGAGGGGGGCGTTATATAGACCTGAGACTCACAGATAAAGACAGTATTTTAATAGATTTCAATAAGGCTTATAACCCATACTGTGCCTATAATAAAAAGTATTCATGCCCAATTGTGCCCGCTGTAAATAATTTAGATGTTAGAATAACCGCAGGGGTATTGGGGTACACTCATTAAAAAACCCAGCCTTAGGCTGGGTTTTTGTTCTAAACTAAACTTAAAATATATTGGATTGGTTGTTACCATAGGTTTTTTTAAAAGACATATACGGCTGCCAATAAAAAAGAGGAAAGACTCTTTTGTGGCGCAAATTTTGTATTTAAAAAGCTATCATCAGACGCATTGTCAATTCTAAACTCAGGCTTCAGTATTAAATTTCCTATAGATGCACTAGCTGTAAGGGTTAGTGCAAATACGCTGCCGTCTTCAGTTCCGTTTCCTATCTGATCAATGGCTCCATAAGCGCCAGATTCAACAAAATATTCTCCCCTTAAGCCTAGTGCAAAAGTGTCTGAGGTGCTAAGCTGAGGGTAAAGAGCTACACCAGCAAATCCTGTTCCATCATTGTCATAAACAGCGGCATTTAAGCCTAAGTAAAAATGATCTGACAAAGAGAACCCCCCTGTATAATCTAACTCATAAGCGCCACTGTCTGTAAGAAGGTTTACATATTGCCCTTTATATCCTAATTGAGCACCAAAAGCGTAAATCCCCGTGGGATTGTATTCTGTTAAGTCTGTGGGGTTAAACACCCCAATCATAGCAGATAGATCTTCACCTAGAGCAAAATCTGCCTTAATACCAGTATGACTGAAGGGGCCGTAAGAAAACAAATAAGAGGTGCTGTAATTAAAATTAGCTGCAGGAGAAATCACTTCATACCCTAAAAAGGTATTGAAATTACCCATAGTTAAAGTAACTTTCTCACTTACATTCCAGTACATATACAATTGGTTTACTACGTTTCCTGTAGCTGAGTACATGGGAGAGTTAAAAATAGCGTCGGTCCCTCTGGGGCCAAAGACTAAGTCTGCTACAAAGCCTACTTTTTCTCCTTCATAGGCAGTAATAATATTGGCCATGCCTAGAGCAAATCCTGGTAACTGAGCAAAGGAACTCCCTGGTGCCATGGTATTATCCCCTACATTTGGAGCGTTTAAATTGCTTCTAAAATAAGCATCTACCGTTCCACTTATGCTAAATTTAGGAATAGTATCTTGTTTTGTTTCTTGAGCAATCATAAAAGAAGATGTCACTAAAGCAATGCTTAGCATTAAATATTTTGCTTTATTTGTACTAGTTTTAAAAATCATGAGATTTCGGTTTTAAATGGTTTTTAACAGACGGAGCGTTTTACAGAACGCTCCGTTGCCGTTTGTATAGTTTTTGTTTAGTGTTGGTCTAATCTAAAATCTGGATAGGCGTCCATTCCGTGTTCATGAAGATCAAGACCTTCTATCTCTTCTTCTTTAGAAACTCTAATGCCCCCTATCTTTTTAATTGTGAATAAAATAATAAAAGCAGATAAAGAGCAAAAAATTGCGGTAGCGCCTACTCCGGCCAATTGGTATAAGAACTGATCAAACCCTGCTTTTGCTCCAAAAACACCTACTACTAGCGTACCAAAAATACCACAGATTAGGTGTACTGCAACTGCTCCAACTGGGTCATCTAATTTTATTTTATCTATAAAAGCAACTGCTAGTACAATGAGTAGTCCAGCTAATAATCCTATAATGACAGCCTCATTTGGAGACATCAGATCTGCTCCAGCAGTAATTCCAACAAGTCCTCCTAATATTCCATTTAAGAACATGGTTAAATCATAGTTTTTATATAGAATTGTAGATAGAACAAAGGCGCCTATTCCGCCTGCTGCTGCTGCCAACGAAGTGGTTACTAATACGAGTGATGTTCCTGCAGGATCTGCTGAAAGTACAGAACCCCCGTTAAAACCAAACCAGCCCAACCATAAGATAAGGACTCCAGCGGCTGCTAATGGTATGTTGTGTCCTGGAATGGCTTGTGGTTTTCCGTCTTCTCCAAATTTTCCAATTCTAGGACCAAGTATGTAGATAGCTATGAGTGCAGCCCAACCTCCTACAGAGTGCACTAGCGTAGAGCCTGCAAAGTCATGAAAGCCTCCATTTTCTCCTCCAAGACTGCTCAAAAAACCACCCCCCCATTGCCAGGACCCTACAATTGGATATATAAGACCTACATAGATTACTGTAAAAATCATAAAACCACCTATCTTAATTCTCTCTGCAACTGCACCAGATACAATGGTGGCAGCTGTGGCGGCAAACATTCCTTGGAAAAGGAAATCAGTCCAATAGGTATAACCCCCAGAAGCGTAATCTGCTGTTAATCCATTTTCTGGTAGTGTGATTCCAAATCCGGAAAATCCTAAATAGCCATTAAAATCACCTGGGTACATGAGGTTAAAACCACCTATATAGTAAAGGAGTAATCCTGCACAAATGATAAATACATTTTTAAAAAGAATGTTTATAGTGTTTTTTTGCCGGGTAAGTCCAATCTCTAAAAATGAGAATCCTAGGTGCATGAAAAATACCAAAGCGGTACATAACATCATCCATACGTTATTTGCTGTAAAAATTGCTGTTTCCATATTTCTTAATTTCTTAGTTTATGCCTGCTTTACCGTTTTCTTTTGTCCTTATTCTGTAGGCTTCTTGCACTTCAGAAACGAATATTTTTCCATCTCCTACGTTTCCTGTGCCCGCTGCTTCTAAAATAGCATTGACAGTGAGCTCTAGAAATTCATCTGAAATAACAATAGAAATGAAGCGCCTTTGAATGTCAGAGGTGCTGTATGAAATTCCTCTATACACATGCCCTTGTTTTTCGTTTCCTACTCCGGTGACATCCCAATAACTAAAGAAATTTACTTCTATGGCATGTAATGCTTTTTTGACTTCGTCAAATTTTGATTTTCTAATAATGGCTTCAACTTTTTTCATGTTGGCTATATTATTTAATAGTTAGTAGGCCGTAAACATATTATTATTAAACGATACCCCCTAATTTTTATGGGTATGTGATAGTACTTTTACGAATTTAAAAGTTTGACCCCATAAAAAATAAGGGTATTACTAATTTAATGACCAAAAATTGTCATTATAAATTAAATAAAAAAAGGAGGGGGGTGTTGAAAGTTAAAAACTACAGATGCTACCCCACAAAAAGAAGCAGGGTTTTTATTTTAGGTAATAGATGGGTGTTTATGCAAATTTAGACATCCAAAGTCCTAATCCTATGGCTAATATGCTCATTACAAGACTGGAAGCTATATAAAGACCAAACTCTAAAAAATGACCGCTTTTTAATAAGCTCTGGTTCTCTAAGGCAAAAGTAGAAAAGGTAGTAAAGCCACCACAGAGTCCGATAGCTAAAAAAGGGTAAAAAGTATTGGAGTACAGTATTGGATTTTTATAGCTAAAACCTATCACAATACCCAAAACAAGACTTCCTATAATATTGACACTAAAAGTACCCCAGTAAAAGTGTTCACTAAGTGGGTTTAGTAATTTACTAAGGGCATACCTCAATACAGTGCCTAAACCGCCACCAATAAACAAAACAAACAGGGTCTTTATTTGTTCCATTTTAAGGTTTAAGATATGTTCTTAGAAGCCAGAGCAGGCCAATAAATGTCATAAACCCAATTAGAATCCATAAAACGCCTTTGTAGTTTTTCCTGTGTTGGTCTTTTTCTTTAATAAAAGCATAGCTGATGGCTACAATAAAAGCAATTGCAAAAAGCGCGGCAAAGATCATTTGTCCTTTACTAAACATATTCCTATTTTTACACAAAGCTACATTAAAATACTTAAAAAGATAATTGAATGAAGGCGCATGCCTTGCGAAAAAAAAACAATGAAAGACAAAATAGAAGCTGTTCAAGCATTTCATACCGCTTTTGAAATAGGGTATGCAACTTTACCAAAAGCCAGTTTGCGTTCAGACAAAAACAAATTGAGATTCCGTCTGATGGAAGAGGAGAATAAAGAGTATTTAGAAGCGGCTCAAAACAATGATTTAGTAGAGGTGGCAGACGCCCTTGGAGATATGCTCTATATATTGTGCGGAACCATTATTGAACACGGCTTACAAGACAAAATAGATGCTATTTTCAATGAAATTCAACGCTCTAATATGAGTAAGCTGGGTGCAGATGGGAAACCTATTTACAGAGAAGATGGCAAGGTTTTAAAAGGGCCTCATTATTTTAAGCCTAATCTAGTAGCCGTCTTAGAAAATTAATAAAAAAAACCCCTTTTGGGGGCTTTTTAATACGTTATTTTTAATAAGCACTCACCCTCCAGCCATATGGATCAGGAGATAAGTTATATTGAATGTCGTTTAATTTCTTTTTAAACATCATGGCATAGCTGTTTTCTTGAGTAGCTATTTCATGTTTTTCACCTCGGTATCCAAATCCAGAAATGGGACTTACTACAGCCGCAGTTCCAGCTCCAAACATTTCCTTAAGTGTATTGTTTTTCTGTGCTTCTAGAATTTCAGATACTTTAATAGGTCTTATGTCTATTTTAACTTGGTTGTCTTTCGCTAATTGTATAAGACTTTTTCTGGTAACCCCATCTAAAATAGAATCTGAAGTTGGGCCAGTGATTAAAGTATCTCCAATTCTAACAAAGATATTCATAGTTCCTGCTTCTTCAATATATTCATGGGTGTTGGCGTCTGTCCAAACCACTTGCTGAAATCCTTCTTCTTGTGCTAGCTTTGTTGGGTAAAATTGTCCTGCATAGTTTCCTGCCGCTTTTGCAAATCCAAAACCACCACTAGCGGCTCTGCTGTATTTTTCTGCAATTTTAACACGAACTTCTCCACCGTAATAGGCCTGTGCAGGAGAGCAAATAATAATAAATTTATACTCGTCAGAAGGAGCGGCCATAACCCCAGATTGAGAGGCAATCATAAAGGGTCTAATATACAGTGAATTCCCAGCACCTCCTTTAATCCATTCTTTATCTATAGATACTAATTCTTGTAAACCGTCAAAGAAGTAATCTTCTCTAATGGCTGGCATAGCTAAACGCTCACAAGATTTATTAAACCTATTAAAATTTTCATCTGGTCTAAACAACCAGGCGTCTCCCGCGATGTCTTTAAAGGCTTTCATTCCTTCAAAAATAGCTTGTCCATAGTGAAATACTCTGGCACTAGGAGACATTGATATATTTTGATATGGTAAAATTTCGGGAATTTCCCAGGCGCCATTTCTGTAGTCACAAACCAACATATGGTCTGTGAAAATCTCACCAAATGGAAGCTTGTTAAAGTCTACTTGGTCAATTTTAGACACTTTAATTTTTTCAATGTTTAAAGGGGTATTAAAACGGCTCATGGGCTATATTTTAAAAGTATAAATTTAATTAAAAATACCTTTGCCCCATTTTATTTTAATGCTATTGATGAATTACCATATTTACGGTTATAATTCTGTTAATGCCATTGTTTTTTAACAGTTGAAATTTATTTATGAGAGGTCTTTGTATACTTTCCAATATTATTAAAGCCAAAGGGCTACCTATAAATTTCATTGACAGCTAGGACTCCTCAAAAAAGAACCTATATCTTTGCATTGTGATTAGAAAAATAGTAGTAACAGCAGACGGTTCTAAGACTTTGCAGATGGTAGATTGGCAAGAACAATACCATTCTATGCACGGTGCTATTCAAGAAGCGTATCATGTTTTTATAAAAAACGGTTTGGCGCTTTTTAAAGACAGAGAAATTTCTATTTTAGAAATAGGTTTTGGAACAGGTTTAAATGCTTTCATTACTTTTTTAGAGGCTAATAGTAGGGGGCTACAGGTGCATTACCATGGAGTAGAAGCTTACCCTGTTAGTCAAGAAGAGGCAGTGGGCATGGAATATGTATCGGCTCTAAAGGCTCATAAATACGCTGCGGTCTTTGATCAGATGCACCGCTCATCCTGGGAGCACAAGAAGGTGTTTTCTGCTTTTTTTAGCTTGGTAAAAAAAAAGTTAAAATTTCAGGAAATCACTGATCAAAACTGTTATGATCTTATTTATTTTGACGCTTTTGGCTATAGGGTGCAGCCAGAATTGTGGTCTGAAGATATTTTTCTAAAGATGTATATTGCTTTAAAACCAGGAGGTGTATTAGTGACATATGCTGCAAAAGGAAGTGTGAGAAGAGCTATGATAGCTGTTGGTTTTGTAGTAGAACGTTTGGAGGGCCCCCCAGGAAAAAGAGAAATGCTTAGGGCTAAAAAACCTTGAGATTACCTATAAAAAAAATATGGCTATGAAAATTTTAATTACAGGTGCTACAGGTTTAATTGGTTCTGAAATAATGAGACAGTGCAGTGCGTTAAAGGTGGCTGTTCATTTTTTAACCACTTCAAAATTAAAACTTAATCATGATCCATTGGCACATGGGTTTTTATGGAACCCAGCCTTAAATGAAATAGACTTAAATGCCTTTGAAGGCATTACCCACATTATTAATTTAGCAGGTGTCACTATTGCCGATAGATGGACTTCTTCATACAAAACAAAAATTCTTCAATCTAGATTAGAGAGTATATCCACCTTAAAAAGAGGAATTGAAGCTTTAGACTCACACCAGATTGAATATTTTGTTGGCGCCTCTGCTATTGGCATTTATCCTAGTAGTTTTAATACTACTTACAGAACAAATGAGGATAAAAACACAGACCGCATTTTAGGCACTTCTTTTCTAAGAGACACCGTTATTGCTTGGGAAAAAGCCAATATGAGTATGAGTGAACTGGGAATAGCAGTTGGTCAACTTAGAGTGGGTTTAGTTATGGATGCCACACAGGGCGCTTTGCCAGAGTTTGTAGCACCCATTAAGAAGTATGTGGGTGCTCCTTTTGGCACGGGCAATCAGTGGCAATCTTGGGTGCATATTAGAGATATTGCAGCGATGTTTCTTTTTCTTGTAAACCATAAGTCTGATGGTATTTTTAACGGAGTGGCACCCACACCTATTAGACAAAGTGAATTGGTAAAAATCATTGCCACTCATTTTAATAAGCCATTATGGCTCCCAAATGTGCCAGCCTTTATAATGAAATTTATTCTAGGTGAAATGTCAGCTTTATTATTTGAAAGCCAGCTTGTTAGCACTTCATTTACAGATTTCAGTAATTTTAAATTTCAGTTTTCAAACTTTCAACCAGCCATAAATGATTTATTTCCTGTAAAAGAAATGTCAAAACTGTGACATTTTGACATTTTAACGGCTTTGGCAACACTTTTGAAGTATGATGTGTAAATAGTTAATCCTATGGGTAATACAGAGAATGAGCACTCAGGTTTTGATCAAATAATTATAGATCAAGATTTAGACAACAATATAGCATCTATGAATAAGTCAGAAAATAATGAGCATCTGTTAAATAATGCCAATGAAATTGGCTTTGATAACGACCTACAAAATGAAGTAGCTGAAAAATCAGAAGTAGAACTTTTAAAAGAGGCTGTTTCAAATGAGCAAGAGAAGTTCTTAAGGTTGTTTGCAGAATTTGAGAACTATAAGAAAAGGACTTCTAAAGAGAGAATGGATCTTTTTAAAACAGCCAATCAAGAGGTTATAGTAGCTATGATTCCTGTGGTAGATGATTTTGAAAGAGCCATGAAAGAGTTGTCAAAAGACCAATCTTCTGAGTTGTATATAGGGGTCAGCCTCATTCAAAACAAATTATCAAACATATTAAAGAACAAGGGACTAGAAGAAGTGTCTGTTGCCCCTGGAGATGTTTTTGACTCTGAATTGCACGACGCCATTACTCAAATTCCTGCTCCTAACAAGAAAATGAAAGGGAAAGTGATAGATGTAATTGAAAAAGGTTTTCAGTTAGGAGATAAAATAATTCGCCATCCCAAAGTGGTAGTTGGAAACTAGTTAAGTTTATGAAAGAAGATTTTTACAACATATTAGGAATTAATAAGAGTGCCTCTGCCTCAGATATTAAAAAAGCCTATAGAAAAAAAGCCATTGAGCATCATCCAGATAAAAATCCCGGAGACACAGCAGCAGAAGAGTTGTTTAAAAAATCTGCGGCCGCTTATGAGGTTTTAAGCGATCCTAATAAAAAAGCAAAATACGATCAGTACGGACATGCTGCTTTTGACGGTGGTTTTGGTGGTGGCGGTGGAAGCATGAACATGGATGATATCTTCAGTCAATTTGGAGATATTTTTAGTGGTGGCTTTGGCGGTGGTTTTAGTGGTTTTGGATCTTCTGGGCAAAGAAGAGTAAAAGGGAGTAATCTTAGAATCCGCGTGAAACTTACACTAGAGGAGGTAGCAGAAGGGGTAGAAAAAAAAGTAAAAGTACGCCGTAAAAAACAAGCAGAAGGAGTAACCTACAAGACTTGTAGTACTTGTAACGGACAAGGACAAGTCACTAAAATAGCCAATACCATTTTAGGTAGAATGCAAACGGCAGTTGGTTGTACTTCTTGTGGGGGTAGTGGTCAAATTATTGATAGCAAACCCAATGATGCAGATGCTCAAGGAATGGTGTTTCAAGATGATACTGTGTCCATTCAAATACCTGGAGGTGTGGAAGACGGTATGCAGCTAAAGGTAAGCGGAAAAGGAAATGATGCGCCAGGAAATGGAATTCCAGGAGATTTAATAGTAGCCATAGAAACAACAGAGCATGAAACCTTAAAAAGAGAAGGAGATAACTTGCATTTTGATTTGTATATAAGTATTTCTGAGGCTGTTTTAGGTACCTCCAAAGATATAGATACCGTTTCTGGCAAAGCGAGAATTAAGTTAGATGCAGGCCTGCAATCTGGTAAAATTTTAAGACTTAGAGGTAAAGGGATAAAAAGCATTAATGGATATGGTGCAGGAGATTTACTGGTACATATAAATGTGTGGACACCAAAAGAGCTAAACAAAGAGCAAAAGGCTTTTTTTGAGAAAATGCAAGGCGATGAAAATTTTGAGCCAAAGCCAGAGAAGTCAGATAAATCTTTTTTTGAAAAGGTAAAAGATATGTTTGCCTAGGAGTTTTTATTGTTTTAATAATAAAAAATGTATATTTGATTTTACTTTAGTTGAATCTTCAGCTAAGTAAAATCTTTTTCATAGCAATTTTTTTCCCATCCTTAGAATTTATTTTAAGGGTGGGTTTTTGTTTTAGACCCTATTTGTTATCACTTTAAATCCGTATTTTAGAATCACAATAAAAAGAAATGAAAACCATCCATCAGATTTTTAGTAGTATAAAAAGTTTTCTAGGCACACCGCTTTTCCCTTCAGAAAGTATTTATATTACTGCGGGCACCTTTCTTATAATCATTTCTGCTTTAATTTTAGTGACCTATTTTTTGAAACTGATAAAAAAGATTGTGAATGCAAAGCTTCCAGAAGAGGATAAAAATAAATTTAAGAGCATTTTTGGCTTTTTAAAATATCTGTTCTACATACTGGTTATAGTAACAGTACTTCATTCTTCTGGGATAGATTTAACGGTTTTTTTGACTGCTTCTGCAGCTTTATTTGTTGGATTGGGTTTTGCCTTGCAGTATCTGTTTCAAGACATTATTTCAGGAATTTTAATTATTTTAGATCAATCTCTACATGTAGGAGATATTATAGAAGTAGATGACAAGGTAGGAAAGGTTTTTGAAATTAGACTCAGAACCACCAGAGCTATCACTAGAGATGACAAGGTGATAGTGATACCAAATCATATTTTTTTAACTAATAGTATTTACAATTACACACAGAACCATAAGACTACCAGGGAGAAAGTGACCGTGGGTGTGTCATATAGCTCAGACATTGAATTGGTTACTACGCTTCTGATGTCAGTAGCAGAGAGCCAGAAAGGAATTTTAAAGTCACCAAAACCATTTGTTCTCTTTGATGATTTTGGAGATTCTGCTCTCATCTTTTCTATTTATTTTTCAGTAAATGACAGTTTTGCAGATCCAAAATTAAAAAGTGAATTGAGATATAAGATAGCAGCTATTTTTAAGACCAATCAAATTTCTATTCCATTTCCTCAAAGAGATGTTCACTTATTTAAACACTCATAAATGAATTCAAGCATACTGGTTGTAGAAGACGAAACCGCTATTAGCAGGGTTTTGGTCAAAATTTTAGAAGAAACTTTTACTTCTTATTCAGTATCCGTTGCTTATGACGGTTACACTGCTTTGGATATGATTAAAGAGAAGGAGTACGCATTGGTTTTATGTGACATTAAAATGCCAAAAATGGACGGAGTAGAAGTGCTCACAAAAGCCAAGGCTTTCTATCCTATGACCCCTTTTATCATGATTTCTGGTCATGGAGATATAGATACTGCTGTAGAGACCATGCGTTTAGGGGCATTTGATTATATTTCAAAACCACCAGATTTAAACAGGCTTCTCACAGCAGTGAGAAATGCCCTGGAAAAGCAAACCTTACTTGTTGAAAATACTCTTTTAAAACAAAAAGTAGCTAAAGGCTATGAAATGATTGGAGAGAGTGTGGCCATTGGCCATATTCAAGACATGATTAATAAAGTAGCCCCTACAGACGCGAGGGTTCTTATTACAGGGCCTAACGGGAGTGGAAAAGAATTGGTAGCCCATTGGCTTCACCAAAAGGGGACTAGAGTGAAAGAATCCTTTGTAGAAGTAAACTGTGCCGCAATTCCTTCAGAACTGATAGAGAGTGAACTTTTTGGTCATGTAAAAGGCGCTTTTACGTCAGCTGTTAAAGACCGATCAGGTAAATTTGAAATGGCAGATGGCGGCACCTTATTTTTAGATGAAATAGGAGATATGAGTTTGGCTGCACAAGCAAAAGTTCTAAGGGCTTTAGAAGAACACAAAATCACAAGAGTTGGATCTGACAAAGATGTAAAAGTAGATGTGAGAATTTTAGCTGCTACTAATAAAGATTTAAGAAAAGAAATAGAAATGGGTCATTTTAGAGAAGATCTCTACCACAGATTAGCTGTCATTATTATAGATGTTCCCTCTTTAAACAACAGAAAAGAAGACATTCCACTTTTAATAAATCACTTTACTCAGTCGTTGTCAAAAGAGCAAGGAATAGCTCCAAAGAGTTTTAGTAAGGCAGCTTTAGAGGCCTTGCAAGCCTATGATTGGAGCGGGAATATTAGAGAATTAAGAAACGTAGTAGAGCGGCTTCTCATTCTAGGTTCTCCTGAAATCAGTAATGAAGACGTTCAATTATTCGCAAAAAAATAAACAAACATAGAATATGAAATTAAAACTAACTTTTTTTTTAAGCCTTGTATTTTTGTTTTCACAAGGACAAAACACAAAAGACAGCCAACAAATAAAAAAAATATTTGATACGGCTTTGAGCAGTAGCAACTCTTATGATTGGCTCAATTATTTATCTAATCAGATAGGAGGTAGGCTTTCTGGTTCTGTCCAAGCGTCACAGGCAGTAACCTATACAGAGAGGATTATGAATGAATTAAATTTTCAAAAAGTTTGGAGGCAGGAGGTGATGGTGCCAAAATGGGTAAGAGGAACCCCTGAGTTTGCTTATATTGAGTTATCTCCTGGTGTAACTACAGATGTGCCTCTTTTAGCATTAGGAGGCTCAGTTGCCACACCTAGTTTGGGTATTAAGGCAGGAGTGATAGAAGTACAAAGTTTAGAAGCACTAGAAGTCCTAGGTAAAAAAAAGATTCAAGGAAAAATAGTATTCTTTAACAGGCCTATGGATCCTAAGATAATAAATACTTTCTCAGCCTATTCAATGGCAGTAGATCAGAGGTCTAAGGGAGCAGCAGCAGCCTCTAAGTTTGGCGCTTTAGGTGTGATTGTTAGGTCTATGAACCTAAAGCAAGATGACCACCCGCATACAGGAGGTATGTCTTACGGAGATTTATCAGAAGCACAAATGATTCCTGCTGCCGCTATCTCTACTAATAGCGCAGATTACTTAAGCACCACCTTAAAATTAAATCCCTCTTTAAAGTTTTATTTTAAACAAAACTGCAAAACAATGCCCGATGTCCTTTCACATAATGTGATTGGTGAAATAAGAGGTTCTGAGTTTCCAGAAGAAGTGATTGTAGTGGGGGGGCATTTAGATTCATGGGATGTGGGTGACGGAGCCCATGACGATGGAGCAGGTTGCGTTCAAAGTATGGCGGTATTAGAAATACTAAACAAAATAGGATACAAACCAAAAAGGACTATTAGGGTGGTTCTATTTATGAATGAAGAAAATGGTTTACGCGGGGGTACCCAATATGCAAAAGTGGCCAAAGAAAAAGGAGAAAAGCACATTTTTGCTCTTGAAAGTGATTCTGGAGGTTTTACCCCTAGAGGCTTTTCTATTGACGCCTCTGCAAGTCATTTTAATCAGATAATCAAATGGAAACCTTTATTTGAGCCATATTTCATTCACTCTTTTATCCAGGATGGTTCTGGAGCTGATATAGGCCCTCTCAAGTCAGATGAAATGGTTTTAGCAGGTTTAAGGCCAGACTCTCAAAGGTATTTTGATTACCACCACGCCGCTACAGATAGTTTTACAGCAGTAAATAAAAGAGAGTTAGAAATGGGAGCGGCTGCTATGACCGCTTTGGTATATTTATATGATAGCTATGGCCTGTTAGGGGCTCAAATTAAATAGAATTCTTATATTTGCCACTCATTTAAAAAAGCGATTATGAAAGACGGAATTTACGCAAAATTCAATACTACAAAAGGAACTATTTTAGTAAAGCTTACCCAGGACAAGACACCCGGAACTGTGGGGAATTTTGTGGCTTTAGCAGAAGGTCATTTAGAAAATAAAGTGTCAGCTCAAGGAGTTCCTTATTACAATGGGCTTAAGTTCCATAGAGTGATTCCAGATTTTATGATTCAAGGAGGCTGCCCTTTAGGTACAGGAACGGGCGATGCTGGTTATAAGTTTGAAGACGAGTTTCATCCAAAACTTAGCCACAGTACTCCAGGAGTATTGTCTATGGCGAACGCTGGCCCAGGAACCAACGGGAGTCAATTTTTCATTACCCATATAGCTACCCCTTGGTTGGACAATAAGCACACTGTTTTTGGACATGTTATAGAAGGACAAGAGATAGTAGATAAAATAGCTCAAGGAGATATTTTGGAGCAATTAGAAATTGTTAGAGTAGGAAACGAGGCTGAATCGTGGAACGCTGTAGAGGCTTTTAGAACCTTTGAAGGTTCTAGGGAAAAAAGGATGGAAGCTGCTAAAGCGGCACAAAAATCTGCTTTAGAGAGTGTATCTGCAGGATTTAATGAAACGCCATCTGGTCTCAGGTACCAGATTGTTCAAAAGGGCGGTGGTGCTCCAGCTAAAGTAGGACAGGAAGTATCTGTTCATTATCAAGGTGCCCTAGTAGACGGTACCGTCTTTGATTCTTCTTATAAAAGAAAAGAACCCATTCAATTCCAATTAGGAAAGGGACAAGTAATTTCCGGCTGGGATGAAGGCTTGCAATTATTAAATATAGGAGATAAAGCCCGTTTTGTAATTCCGTCAGATTTGGCTTACGGAAGTGCGGGAGCTGGAGGTGTTATTCCACCAGATGCTATCCTTGTGTTTGACGTAGAGCTAGTAGGCGCAAAGTAATAAATAGAATATGGATCATAAAAAAAGCCTGTCGTATGACAGGCTTTAAATTTTCTAAAAGGTTGTATAATGATTAGATCACTTTTACGTTCACTGCATTCAATCCTTTTTTTCCTTGCTCTAGTTCGAATTCTACTTCATCCCCTTCACGAATCTCATCGATTAAACCAGAGATGTGTACGAAATGTTCTTTACTTGTTCCTTCTTCACTGATAAAACCGAATCCTTTGGTGTCGTTGAAGAATTTTACTGTTCCTTTGTTCATTACTAAAAATTAAAAAATTATATTAGGTGCAAATGTAAGTTATATTTTTTAATTAGTTTCTTTTATGATACTAATATTTTTAAGCTTTCATTTTTTTTTTAAAAAAAGTAAGTAAAGCAAATTATGGAAAAGATATCAGTTGTATATCCTATTGGTAAATTCTCACCTATTAAAACCTATAACGATGCACTCATTAAAGATTGGATTACTGAAATAGAGACGCTTCCCAACAGATTCTCTAGATGGGTTAAAGATCTTTCAGATAGTGATTTAGACAAGCCTTTAAGAGAAGGTGCTTGGAGTATTAGGCAGCTTGTTCACCATATGGCAGACAGCCACCACCACTCTTATACGCGTTTTAAATGGACCCTTACAGAGCCTGAGCCACTCATTAAGGCATATGACGAGGTTGCTTGGTCTGTACTCGGTGATTCAGATGCCCCAGTACAACTCTCATTAGACCACCTATCTGCAGTACACGGTAAATGGGTCTATCTTTTAAATCGCATGAACCCAGAAGGGTTTAGTAAACGCTTTAAACACCCAGATAGTGTGGAATTTCAAAATCTTTTTAATACATTGGGTGCCTATGCTTGGCATGGAAATCATCATTTACAGCAAATAAAAAATGCCCTAAAAAATAAAGAGGAGTAGCATGGAAGCGCATGAACTAATTAATTGGAATGATTTTTCAAAAATAGATATTAGGGTGGGAACCGTAGTACAAGTATTAGATTTCCCTGAGGCTAGAAATCCTTCTTATCAAATTCATTTAGATTTTGGGCCGGCCATTGGAATTTTAAAAACCTCAGCTCAGCTTACAGCGCTTTACAATAAAACGTCTTTATTGGGATGCCAATTAGTGGCAGTTGTTAATTTTCCTAAAAAGCAGATTGCAAATTTCATGAGTGAATGCCTAATTTTGGGAGCGGTTCAAGACAAAGAAGTAACTTTATTACAACCTATGTCTGCTGTTAAAAATGGACTTAAAATATCTTAAATTTGTTAGACAACGTTCAAATTGACTTTGATACAAATAGTTTATGGATTCTCAATTTAGCACTAGGTTTTGTAATGTTTGGTATTGCACTATCTCTAGATTGGCGTGAATTTAAACCTATAGTTCTAAAACCTAAATCACTTTTAGTTGGCGTATTCAGCCAATTTTTTGTGCTCCCTTTTCTTACGTACTTATTGGTTTTAATAATAAAACCAGATCCAAGTTTGGCACTGGGTATGATGCTTGTTGCCGCCTGTCCAGGAGGTAATATCTCTAATTTTATTACCCACTACGCAAACGGTAATGACGCGCTGTCTGTCACATTAACAGCCATAGCCACCCTTTTAGCTGTAGTCATGACACCATTTAATTTGGCTTTTTGGGGAGGTTTATACCCACCTACAGCTTCTATTTTAAGAACGGTAGCTATACCACCTTTAGAAATGGTAGAATTGGTGGGTCTTATTCTAGCACTTCCATTGGTATTGGGTATGTTAGTCCACAAAGGATATCCAAATTGGGCTAAAAAAATCTCTGCAATTTTAAAAAAAGGATCTCTTATTTTCTTTTTCCTATTAATAGCTTTAGCCCTTCAGAAAAACTTAGGAACTTTTAAATCTTATGTGATGGAAGTTTTTTGGCTTGTTTTTATTCATAATTTTATTGCTTTTTTATCAGGTTTTTCCTTTGCAAAAATGGCAAAACTTCCTTGGAAAGATGTAAAATCTATCACTATAGAAACAGGAATTCAAAATTCTGGATTGGGATTGCTACTCATTTTCTCATTCTTTGAGGGACTTGGAGGAATGGCTATTTTAGCTGCTTTCTGGGGAATATGGCACTTAATTTCAGGTCTTATTTTGGGTACAGTATTTAAAAAAATAAACAGTGAGTCTTTAATTACTTCCCCATGAGTAGCATTCAAGAAGTATTTACCAATGTAGTAAAAGGATTAGTGCGCATAGGGTTGTGGTGCTATTTTAAAGAAATTCAAGTTAAAAATAATTCAAAGGCCTATCATCATGATTCCGTTATTTATGTTGGAAACCATCAAAACGCACTTATAGATGCGCTTTTGATAGCCACTAATACCAAGAGAAAAACCACATTTTTAACTAGGTCAGATGTTTTTAAAAACCCCTTCATTGGACGGCTCTTAAAGTATTTAGGAATGTTACCCATTTATAGATATAGAGATGGTGTGAATACACTACATATGAATACCCCTATTTTTGAAAGTTGCGCTAAGGTGCTAGCGGCCAAAGAATCTATCCTTATTTTTCCAGAGGGCAACCATGATTTAAAAAGAAGAGTGAGGCGTTTAAAAAAAGGATTTGTCAGTATTTTATCACATAGATGGGTTCTAGATAAGCAACCAGTTTTATTGTATCCAATAGGCCTTAATTACAAGGCAGCCGCACATTTTCCAGATAGTGTCACTTTATTATTTGGCAGTCCCATAGCGGTTGCACCATTTCAGATTAACGCCCTTAGCGCTAAAAATTTACTAGCGCAATTACATAAAGTCCTGCGTACTTTAACGACTCACATTCCTACGGAAACTGAAGACCGTTACCATTTTATAGAACAGGAATTAATAAATGCAGGAGAAAATTTTCTAGATCCATCTCTTGTGAATGATCGTATTTACAATATAGTAGAAGGCCCTAATGACAGCCCTAAAAAGGCTGCTGTCGCAAAAAAAATGTGGTGGATACCACTGTTAAAGCCTCTGTTTATTCTTTTAAATTTAATTCCTATTCTAGTATGGAGAAAAGGGATTAAACCTCAAATTAAACAAAAGGAATTTATAAGTACCGCTAGGTTTGCATTCTCTATTGCTTTTTATCCGCTATATCTTTTTGTCATAAGTTTTTTTATAGCAGTTATTTCAAAAAATATAGGGATGGCGTTAGCCATCCCTATAGGGCTCTTTTTATTTAACTTGCTCCTAGTAAAAAAAGTAATCTAATTACATAGACTGAGTGAAGAAAATAGCATTGGCTAAAAATTTATTAGTCCCATACCAAAAGGCTCTAAAGTTGGTGTTATCTGTAAATAAAATCACCCTTCCTCTTCCCATTTTGTCTACTTTAAAGGGAACTGTATTAGGAATAAGCGCAGCATTTATTTTAGAATGATAGCCACTTAGTAGCGGATTTGAGGTATACTTTATTGGATTATTAAAGCTTTGCTCATCTGCAGTGACATATATATTATTCTTTCTAAAAAGGGCTATATATGGGTTGTGATATCCAAAATTAATAGGATGACTTAGGTCTAATTTTGCCTGAAAAATAGCGCCTCCAGTTTCTTGAGCTCCGTAAAAATTGTCTTTATTTTCATATGAAATTCCTTTAGAGTTCAAAGTGGCCTCTTTTAAATCTAGCACCATAAGCTCATTTTTAGACAACCACTTGGCAGCATTCTCGTAAGCAATGAGTGTTCCTCCCTCTTTTACCCAGTTTTTTATTTTTTCTGCAGCGGCTTTGTCCAATGCATTTCCATACATATTTGGAATAATAAGACTTGTGTATCTAGATAAATCTACCCTATTAAAATAATCTACATCTATTTTTGTAAGCTTTATTTGGTATCTCTGATCAAATAAATGCCATATTTCACCAGCGTCATAAGAAGAAGTTCCATTACCTACCAGAATGGCTACAGAGATTTTTTTTAAGGCTTCAAAATTATTACTACCTAAGTCTATTCCTTGGCTTAAGCCTGAGCCTACTCCCTGAATATCTATTTGAGACTCCAAAGCTACATCACTTAGAAAACTATGAATTTGAGCAGCGTCTAAAGACTGATTAACTACAGGAATCATAATGGTGCCATAGTCATAAGACTTCCCTTCAAGAACAAATGATTTTTTAGACACCTTAGCTCTTAAACCTTTGTTTAATATGGCGTTTAAAGCTTTTGGTGTAAAGTACTCATGCCACTCAAATAAATAAGCATACGATGAAGCTGCACTTATGCTTCCTTTTTTTACTGGAATTTCAGTGATTTCTGCACCCGCTTCATTTAAATTATTGGTAGTGGTGTATTCCAAATTAAATGCCAATGGAAAGGTCCAAGCAGAAATGTCATAAAAAAGGCTGTCGTTAAAAGTAGTCCTCTTTTCAAACATAGCATTAATAAGGGTGTTATTTTGTTGGTTTAGAGGGACTACATAGCTGTAACCGTTCTTAAAAGATTTACCATTTATGACCACATCTTGCTTAAGTGCGTGATATTTTATTTGTTGCCTATTTAGAATTTCTGCCAAATGGTTTGTTTTAGCAGCGTCTTTAGTATCCCCAAAAACAATGGCTTTTTGTTTTTCTTTGCTTGCATTTTCAATGACTTTAGCAAAAAAATCTCTTTGGTAGTTTAAAATTTTAGTCCTCATTCCCTGGGCCGCTTCTATGGTAGAAAGCGCCGTAGTAAACTGATTTCTAATAGTAAAAGGAAAAGTGATAATGCCATTTTCACTCTCTTGAATATGTCCTCTAGAACTTCCTTGTTCAAAGAGGATACCAATACTTCCATTAATGTCTGGGAAGGTAGATCCTTTGCCGTAGTAGTAATCATCGTAATTCTCTTCTGAGTAGTAGAGTGAACCAATTTTGTCTAGTGCTTTGGCGTGATAACTCCCTATTTCTGCAGTGAGTTCTTGGTTTATTGCAGGAGTGAGCGGGTGCACTCTGGAGGGCTCGCCGGGCTGAAAAAAGAAGGTAGAATTGGTTCCCATTTCATGGTGGTCTGTGAGAATATTAGGTTTCCAAGCATGGAAACTTTTAATTCTAGCCCTGCTTTCAGGGAGCTGAACCGGCAGCCAATCTCTGTTCATGTCAAACCAATAGTGATTGGTTCTGCCCCCTGGCCAAACCTCGTGGTACTCTCTGTCATTTGGATCTGGGTTTAAGAGTTGGTTTCTATTGGTATTGGCCCAGTAAGCGAAACGTTGTAAACCGTCAGGATTAAAAGAAGGGTCCATTAGAATGACCGTATTTTTTAAAGTCTCTTCAATTTTTGGACCCTCAGCCGCTGCCAAGTAATAGGCGTAGGCCAAACCAGCATTGGCACCACTGGGTTCGTTTCCATGAATGGAAAATCCCTGATACACTACAATGGGCATGTCGCTGGTATTGGCGCTATTTCCTTGAGGCAGTGTCAAGGCTATGTGCTCTCTTTGAATGGCAGTGATATTTTTATGGTTTTCTGGACTGGTAACTGTAAGTAATAAGAGGGGCCTGCCCTCATAAGTGACTCCCCTATTTTCTATACTAATTCTATCAGAAGCCGCAGCCAATGCTGTCATATATTGCACTAGTTTGTCATGGGTCACATGCCACTCTCCTACTTCATGCCCTATAATATCTATAGGTTTTGGTATGCTGGCGTTATAGGTTACGTCACTTGGCAAGTAGTATTCTAAACTTAACTTCTCTTGTGCAAAGAGGCTAAGGCTCATCATAAAGATGAAACTAAAGAGTGTTTTTTTCATGAGGTTTGGCTTTTGTTACTTATTCCATAAAAATATGAAAAGCACCTTAGTTGAGACTCTTTTATTTATTTTATTTATAATAGATATAAACTACTATGCATGCATAGTAATTTTGTTATTAATAATAGTTTTTAACAAAAATTTGTGATAATTTGAAGTCAACTAATTTTAAAAACTAAATCATGAACAAGTTAATCAATGTAAAATCAACAATGATTCTAATGCTTTTATTAGTTTCAAATATCATTCTAGCGTAAGAAGTCACTGGAGTGGTTACAGATGAAACGGGCCCTTTACCGGGAGTGTCCATAGTTGTAAAAGGAACCACTATTGGAACCACCACTAATTTTGACGGTCAATATTCTATAAATGCAGGGAACGGAGACACGCTCATTTTTTCCTATGTTGGGTTTGACACACAACGAATAAAGGTTTCTGGCAGTGTCTTAAATGTTTCAATGAAATCTGGAGTGGAATTAGAAGAAGTAGTACTTGTGGGTTCTAGAACAGCTCCAAGGAGTAATTCAGACACGCCCCTTCCAATAGACGTAGTAAGCGCTAAAGAACTTACTTCTACAGGGCAAATAACCTTTGATAAAGCTTTGCAATACAGGATACCCTCTTTTAATACAGTACAAACGCCAGTCAATGACGCTACCTCCTTATTAGACCCTTATGAAATAAGAAATATGGGGCCTAGTAGGACCTTGATACTTATTAATGGAAAGCGAAAGAATTTAAGTGCCTTGTTATACACCCAAACTTCTCCAGGCCGAGGTGAAACAGGAGCAGATATTTCTGCTATACCTACAGACGCCATTAAAAGAGTTGAAATTCTTCGTGATGGAGCCTCTGCACAATACGGTTCAGATGCCATTGCGGGTGTTATGAATATTATTCTTAAAGACACTCCTAATGAAGGTTCTGCCACCCTTAGATCTGGAATTACTTCTGAAGGAGACGGTGAAATGTTTGGAGTTGCCGTAAACAATGGGAGTTCTATTGGGGGTGATAAAGGTTTTGTTAACTATACCGTAGATCTTTCAAAAGTAAACCTAGCCAATAGACCAGGGACTGTGAATGCGGCAGGAGAAGCTGGAGATTTTGGTGCTAATATAGCAGATGTTCAAGAGTTTCTAAGACGCAATCCTGACGCTAATAATATTAACGGTTCTCCAGAAACAGCTGCGGCAAAATTTTCTGTAAACTTTGGTTATGACTTAAGTGAAAACACGTCATTATATGCCAATGCAGCTTATGTATATAAATCCGTAAACAGTTTTGCTAATTACAGGACTCCTTACTGGAGAACGGTAACAGACTACCCTTATTTGGCAGATTTTTTTCCTGGAGATAATCCAAATAATGCTGGAGGTTACGATGGTTATGTTCCTACTTTTGAAGGTTTGTTAAGTGATTACAACGCAACGGTTGGCTTTAAATCTTTTATTAATGATTGGAATGTAGATGCCAGTTTTACTACAGGGGGAAACATGCAAACCTATAAGGTAAACAACACGCATAACAGAAATGAAGTTTTTTCTCCTTCAACATTTATAGATGCCAATGGAAATGGTTCTGTAGATGATGGTGAAATTACTGAAGGTTCAGAATTATACAGGGCCAATAGCCAGCAGTCATTTGATCCGGGAGGAACTAAATTCTCACACAATATAGGGAATATAGACATCTCTAAATTGATTTCAGACAAAGTGAGTATTGGTATGGGTGCAGAATTTAGAACAGAGACCTTTGAAGTGATTCAAGGAGAACTCGCTTCCTATGATGGTGGTGGTGGTGATTCATTTGCAGGGGCTACGCCTCAAGACTCAGGTAAATTTAACCGTTATAATATTGGAGGGTACTTCTCTTTAGATTATGATGTGTCTGACGCTTTCTTATTAAGTGGTACTGTGCGATCAGAAAATTATTCTGATTTTGGAAATGCTTTTGTATACAAGTTTAGCTCTCGTTACAAACTAAGTGATGTCTTAACCTTAAGAGGTTCTCTTTCTTCTGGTTTTAGAGCGCCTACCTTACACCAAATTTATACTCAAAAAGCGCAGTATTCTTTTATTCCTGGACAAGGAATTCAGGTGGGGGGTTTAATTAACAATGTCTCTACACAAGCTAAATTATTAGGCATTCCTCAGTTAGACGCAGAGACTTCCAACAACTTTACTGTTGGTATAGGAGGTAAATTATCTAACAAATTCACCTACACGGTAGATTACTACAGTATTGCTGTAAAAGACCGTATAGTACTGGGAACTGAAATTGGTGCTACTGGAGACGCAACAAACCCTTTAGATGTGCTGTTAGCCTCTAATAGTTTAAGTGATATTAGTTTCTTTTCTAATGCCATAGATACTAAAACATCTGGTATTGATGTGGTTTTAGGATACAGAGACATTGATTTAGGTGAAGGAAGTTTAGATTTAAACCTTTCTGGAAACTATACCCTTCAGAATGAAAGAGACGGAGCAGTGAAAGACATTCCACTAGTAGCCAATGCCGGACAGTCTGTTGTAAACCAAACACAAGAAGCTTTATTTTTTACCTCTAGACCCATTACAAAATGGATTTTAGGTGCTAATTATGACGTTAATAAATTTAGTTTCTCCTTTAACAACACTTACTTTGGAAAGACTACTTTCTTTCAACAAGGTTTGTCTACAGATGCTAATGGAAGATTTAATTTAAGAACAGAGTTTATTCCTAAGGTTGTTACAGACTTGGGTGTTAATTATAATGCTACAGACAAAATGACTCTAGCCATTAACATCAATAACATTTTTAATGTATTACCAGAATGGGGCTTTAAAGCTGAGAATGCTGCAGGGAGGGCTATTTTAGCAGACGCTGCTCAAACCCAAGAGCAGTCAAACCTGATTACATTTAACCAGCGTTATTCTCAAATGACTTATGATGGGTACCATTTTAGCCAGTTGGGAACTATGCTTAATGTGTCTTTAAACTATAGGTTCTAATATAAATCTATTTTATTAAATTAAAAAGGGCCTCTGATGAGGCCCTTTTTTTATTTGTTAAATAGTAATACTCATTAAATATCATCAAAATTTACGTCAGTAAAGCTAGAAGCTGGTGGCTCATAAGAACCTTCTTCATCACTCTTATTAGAAGCGTCAAAGCCATCTGCAAGTTCCTCTTCAGAAGCCTCCTTTTTAAAATCTGACTGATGCCTTTCAGAAATTACTTCAGAGCCTTTGTTGTCAACAATGTAGTCCATCATTTCATCCATAATCTCTTTAAAGGCAGTAAAATCCTCCTTGTAAAGATAAATCTTATGTTTTTTGTAATGGAATGAACCGTCGTCATGAGTAAATTTTTTACTCTCAGTAATGGTTAAATAATAGTCACCTGCTTTGGTGCCTCTAACATCAAAAAAATAGGTTCTTCTTCCGGCTCTTAAAACTTTAGAATATATTTCTTCTTGTTCCATGGAATCTTTCTCGTACATCTGTTCAGTTTTTGTAAGTGCATTAATTTTCTCAAAATTGAATAAAAAAAGTGTATCCAACAACATTTTTTTAATTTTCTTTCACTGAAGACTGGCTTTCGTAAAGTTCTTTGTAATAGCCCTTTTTTCTTATTAATTCCTGATGGGTTCCCTCTTGTATTTTTGTACCTGCCTCTAAGACTAGTATTTTGTCTGCATTTTTAGCCGCAGAAACCCGGTGGCTTACTATAATGGTGGTCTTATTTATAGCAGATTTTTTAAGAGCTTTTAAAATGTCTTCTTCAGTTTCGGTGTCTACAGCTGAAAGGCAATCATCAAACAAATAAATAATAGGATCTTTAATAAGTGCTCTAGCAATAGATACCCGCTGTTTTTGGCCTCCGCTTAGCGTTATGCCCCGTTCTCCTAAAATGGTTTCATAACCTTTAGAAAATTCAGAGATATTTTGGTGTACCATAGCTTTTTTTGCAGCGGTTTCTACCGCTTCTAAAGTGGCGTTTTCTTTGCCAAATGCAATGTTATTTTTAATGGTCTCTGAGAATAAAAAAGCGTCTTGGGGAACCGCTCCAATGGCATTCCTAAGCCCAGAAAGTGGCACTTTTTCAATACTTCTTCCGTCTATTAATAGTTGGCCCTGATCAAGGTCATACATTCTAGAAATAAGCTCTAAAATAGTAGATTTTCCAGAACCAGTTTTTCCAATAATAGCAAGAGTTTGACCTTTCTTGACTTCAAATGAAAGATTATTTAAAGCCTTAATGCCAGTATCAGGATAGGTAAAGCACACCTGGTCAAACACAATGTGCCCTTCAATATTTAAAGGTTCTGTAGAGAGGTCTACAATAGCGGGAACGGTCTGTAAAAACTCATTAATTCTCTTTTGTGAAGCATCTGCTTGCTGTATAATAGAGGTAAGCCAACCAACAATAGCTACAGGCCAGGTAAGCATATTTACATAGATAATAAATTCTAGGATGAGTCCAATAGAAGTGATTTCTCCATCAATATATTGGCGGCCACCAATGTAAATAACAAATAAATTACTCACGCCAATCATCAGAATCATGAGGGGAAAAAACCAAGCGTTTATTTTGGCTAAAGCCAAGCTCTTTTGACGCCCTTCATTGGCAAGTATTTCTAAGTTTTTATTGGTGTCATTCTCTAAGCCATAAGCTTTAATAACAGAAATACCTGAAAAACGCTCTTGGGTAAAGGTAGATAGGGTTGATAAAAAGTTTTGTACGGCAGTACTTTTTTTATGAATGACCTTGCTAATTTTATAGATTAAAATAGACAGAAAAGGTAGTGGGAGCAGGGTGTAGGCAGCCAGTACCGGAGCCTTAATAAACATAAGGGGTATAAGACAAGCAAATAGCGTGAAGGTTTGTATTCCATACATAATAGCCGGGCCCACATACATTCTCACCTGGCTTACATCTTCACTGATCCGGTTCATTAAATCTCCGGTTCTATTGTTTTTATAAAACGCCAAATGTAATTTTTGATAGTGGTCAAAAATTTCATTTTTTAGATCCTGCTCTACATATCTAGATATATTTATAATGGTCTGACGCATGAGAAAGGTAAAAAAACCAGCGAGTAAAGCGGCGACAATGATAATGAATACGTATTCTAAAAGAAGGCTTTTTACCTCAGAAACATCGGCCACGGGCCCTGACAAATAACCCTCTACAGCCTGTACAGATTTATTTATAAAAGGAGGCATCACCAGAGAGAAAACCCTGGCTATCACAGTGATTAAAATTCCAACTAAGAGTTTAAAACGGTATTTTTTAAAGTATTTATTGAGGTGTTTGAGTTCCTTCATCTAAGAGTCTTAATGCTTTATTGCTCACGCCATACAAATATAGGATATATGAATCTATTAAAATGAGTCACAGCAAGCCAATATAATTAGCTGTTTAAGGTTTGCCGTCTTTAAATAAGTAGTATTTTTGCTGCAGAATATTTAAATAAGTTCTTTATCATGCTCACAAGAAGGCACATTAGGGTTAAAGTCATGCAAGGTCTTTACGCCCTTACCCAAACCAAGGAAGAAAGCTTAGACAAGCAAAAAAAATTCCTGCATTTTAGTATGGAAAAAATGAGCAGTCTATACCTTTTGTTGTTGAGCCTATTTATAGAGCTACAAGCGCGTGCCAGCTCGCAATTAGAGCTTGCCTCTAAAAAATATTTGGCTTCTGCTGCCGACACCTCTCCGCAAAAGGCAAAATTCTCCAACAACCTAGTCTTACTTCAGATTAAAGACAATCCTGCTATTTTAGAAGTGATTGCCAAAAGAAAGCTCAATACTTGGTATTTGAATGAGGAATATGTTAAAATAATTTTCAGAGAAATTTTAGCTAGTGAGGTTTATGAGACATATTTGAGTACGCCAGAGGGCAATTACAAAGAGGATTTAGACTTTATTATCAAGATTTTTAGAGAGATTATTGCACCCAATGAAAAGATGTACGATTTCTTGGAAGACGACACCCTTACTTGGGCAGACGATATGCCAATAGTGAATACGTATTTACTTAAACAACTTAAAAGATTAACACCTAAACAAACTGGAACTGCCTTTTTAAATGGTTTGGAAATTCACGATGATGATGAAGAATTTGCTCAAGAATTGCTTTCTAAAACTGCTTTAAAAGACCCCCTTTTGTCAAAAGAAATTGAAGGTAAGACACCAAAATGGGACAAGGACAGGATAGCAGATGTAGATGCTGTATTACTAAAAATGGCTATCTGTGAGCTACTCCATTTCCCTTCTATTCCTGTAAGAGTAACTATTAATGAATACTTGGAAATTGCTAAGGAGTACTCCACACCTAAGAGTAGTATTTTCATTAACGGAATTTTAGATAATCTATCTAAAGAATACAAGGATGCGGGTAAGCTTTTGAAAGTGGGCCGCGGATTGTTGTAAATTATTTTTATATTCGTACTGAGTAATAATTTAAAAAAAATACCATGAAAAAATCTATCCTATTAGCTACTGCATTTTTATCTATAACTGTATTTTCTTGCAAGGAAAAAGCGACTGAAAAAATTGACTCTAACAATGTAGAAATGGCTACTCAAAGGGATGAAGCGTCTAAAAAAGTGGCTGAAATGACTTTTGACAAAACCTTCCATGACTTTGGTCAGATTGTTCAAGGGACCCCCCAAGAAACTATTTTTACTTTTACCAACACAGGAAATGCGCCACTTATTATTACAGAAGCTACTTCTAGCTGTGGATGTACCATCCCTGATTACCCAAAAAACACACCTATTGCTCCTGGCAAGCAAGGACAAATGAAGGTTAATTTTAATGGAGCTGGTCAAAATCAGATAACCAAAACTATAAATGTTCAAGCCAATACGGCAAACGGGAATGAAATGCTAAAAATACAAGCATTTATAATTGTTCCTAACGCGGCTTACTAATATTCAATTTCGGGATTAAAACCCATACAATTTAACTATTTGCAACAAGCAAATAGCTGCTTAAATATATTAAAAACAGTTCTTTAAATGGAAGCATTAAACCAATTTTTACCTCTTGCCTTAATTATTGTGGTGGGATATTTTTTTATGATTCGCCCACAGATGAAACGCCAGAAAGATGAAAAGAAATTTGCATTGGCTTTGGCTAAAGGAGATAAGGTAATCACTAAGAGCGGAATGCACGGAAAGGTGGTAGAATTAAATGACAAAGACCAAAGCTGTGTGATTGAAACCATGGCTGGTAAATTAAAATTTGATCGCTCAGCCATTTCTATGGAAATGAGTAAAAAACTTCAAGAGCCAGCTAAATAGGAATGTACAAAAGATTTTTAAGACCCTTTTTCTTTCTTTTTGATCCTGAATTCGTTCATCATTTTTCTTTTGCCTTTATTGGTTTTTTTGGACGTATTGGTTTTGGACCTCTCATTAGGGCTTTTTATCAAATAAATGATCCCCGCTTAGAGCGTGAAGTTTTTGGTTTAAAATTTAAAAACCCAGTAGGTTTAGCGGCAGGATTCGATAAAAATGCAACCCTTTACAACGAGTTGTCAGATTTTGGTTTTGGTTTTATAGAGATAGGTACCCTCACACCAAAGCCTCAAGCGGGAAATCCAAAAAAGAGACTCTTTAGACTTAAAAAAGACCAGGCCATTATAAATAGGATGGGTTTTAATAATTTGGGTATAGAACAGGCAGTGGTATCTCTTAAAAAAAAGCACAGGGTTTTAATTGGCGGAAATATTGGCAAGAATAAACTGACCCCTAATGACCAAGCGGCCCACGATTACCTGGCTTGTCTGACTGCTCTTTATGAGCATGTAGACTATTTTGTGGTGAATGTGAGTTCTCCAAATACACCAGGCCTTAGGGAGCTTCAGGAAAAAGAACCATTAAAAGCCCTTTTAAATCTGCTTATGGATAAAAGGCAAAAGCTATTTGCCTCACATGCAGGCGTTTCTAAGCCGCTGCTTTTAAAAATTGCACCAGACCTTACAGACACTCAGTTATTAGATATTATAGAAATAGTAGCAGAGACTAAAATAGACGGTGTGATAGCGGCCAATACTACCCTAGACAGAAAAGGCTTACAATCACCAGAAGCACTCATTTGCCAAGCAGGCGGCTTAAGTGGGCAGCCTCTTAAAAATAGAAGTACAGACGTGATTAGGTTTCTCAGTGAAAAAAGCAATAAAGCCTTTCCTATTATTGGTGTAGGAGGAATTCATTCTGCCCAAGACGCCTTAGATAAACTAGAGGCAGGTGCTTCATTATTACAGTTGTGGACTGGTTTTGTTTATGAAGGCCCTTCATTGGTAAAAAAAATAAATAAAGCTATTTTAGAGGGCTAGCTAAAAATTTATTTTGATAGACCTACAAATTCTCTTTTCCTTTATAGTTGCGGTGGCACTCTTAACCCTTTCACCAGGGCCAGACAATATGTATGTGTCTTTGCAGACTTTGAGGTATGGCTTTAAAAGTGGTCTGGCTGTTATTCTTGGGCTTATGACGGGCTGTTTGGTGCACACTAGTTTTCTAGCCATTGGTTTTGCAAGCTTGTTAAAACAGTTTCCACAGTTATTTATAGGTATTAAATTGCTGGGTGCCCTGTATTTATTTTACTTGGCCTATGTAATTTACAAAGGGGGTGTTCCCTCAGGTATTCCCGTGACCGAAGTTTCAGAAAAATCTAAGGCTTCTTTATTCGTTCAAGGTTTTTTCATGAATGTATTAAACCCAAAGGTGAGTTTGTTTTTCATCTCTTTTTTCCCTAGTTTTTTATTCTTACCAAAGCAGCCTATTTGGCTTCAGTTTTATGCTTTAGGAGCTGTTTTTATTGCTATTTCCTCAGTGGGATTTATAGTTTTAGCACTTCTTGCTAGCCGTTTTTTTAAAGCACAAAAAAGCAATCATAGTTTTTTTAGAGTCATTCATTGGGTACAAATAATTCTATTTATAGGGATTGGTATTTTTATACTGCTCCCTTAATTAATTTGTAACTTTATCTTTTTAATTTAGTAGCATGACAGCAGAAGGAGTTAAAATTATTGAATGCCCCAGAGATGCCATGCAGGGAATAAAGACTTTTATTCCAACCGCAGAGAAGGTGAAATACTTACAGTCACTACTCAATTGCAATTTTGACAGTTTAGACTTTGGAAGCTTTGTGTCTCCTAAGGCCATACCTCAAATGGCTGACACAGCTCATGTTTTAGCAGCTTTGGACCTTAGTAAAACAAAGACCAAATTACTGGCTATTGTAGCCAATTTAAGGGGGGCACAAGAAGCGTGTAAGCACCCAGAAATAACTTATTTAGGCTATCCATTCTCTATTTCTGAGAATTTTCAAATGAGAAATACCCATACCACCATTGCCCAGGCAGTTTTGGTTTTACAAGAAATTTTAGCGCTAGCAGTCCAGCACAATAAAAAAGTAGTGGTCTACCTTTCTATGGGTTTTGGAAATCCTTACGGAGATCCATGGAGCACAGAGGTTGTTTTGCAATGGACAGAAAAATTATCCAATATGGGAGTGGGAATTCTCTCCTTGTCAGACACAGTGGGCAGTGCCGCACTGGCAGACATAAAAGCCCTTTATGAGGCTATAATACCCGCTTACCCCAGCATTGAGATTGGCGCTCATTTACACACCAACCCCAGTGAATGGAAAGATAAAATAGCCACTTCATATGCTGCAGGCTGCAGAAGATTTGATGGCGCTATACAAGGTTTTGGTGGCTGCCCTATGGCAGCCGATGCCCTTACTGGTAATATGCCCACAGAAAAAATGCTCTCTTATTTCAGTTCTCAAAAAATACCACATCAGGTGCATTGGATGGCCTTTGAAGCGGCTCATAACAAAGCCAGTTCACTTTTTAAGGCCTATCACTAAAGGGTGTATCTAAGTCCAATATTTATTCCTAATGGATGGCCAGGTCTTAATCCAAAAGGGACTCTAGACACTTCATAAGTGCTGTTAAATAGATTGATAATATTGGTTTGTAGTCTTAATTTTGAATTGTATTGGTAGTGAATACTAGCATCTACGATGGTATTGGCACCTACCATGTTTTCAGCAATCATGGGGCCTTGGCCTGCTACTGTTCTAATAGCACTCATATGTCTTACTTGAGTGTTAAGAGATAATTTTCCTTTTGTATATCCCATACTCATATGCCACTGATGTTTGGCTATATATGGCATTTCATCTCCAATAGAGACATCTCCCCACAATCCCTCGCTGGCGTCAAAGCTATTTTTAAATGACGTATCTGTAAGGGTGTAGCCAAAAGTGAGGGGTAAGGACACCTTATCTTTGCTTTGAAGGAGGTCATAGTTTACTAAGAATTCCAATCCTTGCACCAACACCGCTCCAGCTTTAAATAGGTCTAAATTTCCAGTACCTCCAGTGGCAGCAAAGTCACTCCCCAATAAGTTGCTATAGTCATTCCTATACGCTATAATTTCTCCAGCCAAGCCGGCGTAACTAAATCTAGCTCCTAGCTCTTTATTAATACTCTCTTCTGCCTTTTGTCCGGCAACAGAACCAGGAGGGGCAAAACCTTTATGAATACCACCAAATATAGAAACCTGGTCTATGTTGTATTGAAAACCAACTCCAGGAATCCAAACAGAGAGCGCATTGCTTCTTTCATTTAGATTAGTCCCTTCACGCAAAACATCTGTCTTGCCAAAATCATTTCTGGAAAGCGCCATGTCTTCATACCTAATACCAGGAGTAAGGGTTAGGTTTTTATAGCTAAACTTGTACAAGGCGTAAGCAGCAAAAGCATTTGCGTCACTCACTCTATTAGCATCGGTGCCTGGAACGCCCCTTTTAATGAGCTGCATGGCGCCGCCATTCATGGCGTAGTTGTCTACCCATTGAAACCTGTCTTCCTGGTCAAAGTGCCACCTAGTTCCAATTTCTAGATCGTGAAAGGTGTTAACGCCACTCCAGTGAATGTCTAATTTAGATTGAATTCCCTTAGATATATATGCCCTGTTATTGGCCTTTACAAAAAGAGCGGCTCCCTCTGAATCCTGATTTCCTTTTATAATATTTAATTCTGCTGTGTAGTCGTCAGGATTGGTGAGGATATTGGCCAAAGAACTTCTTCCTTGGGCCGTTTGAAAGTAGTCTAGCTTGTACCAGTTTCTTTGGAATTCATTTTGATATGCGGTGGTAGTAAAAGATAGATAAGGAGAAAATTTTAAAGTATGGGTAAGCATATACTGCCTGTGAAGGGCATTCATCTGGTCTTTCTCAGAGCCAGTGTACCTTTGAAAAGCGTCATCTTTAAAATCTGCATCTGTAATTCCAACATAGGTTTCATCAGAAGTTTCATCTGAGTATTGATATTTAACCGCCAAGCTCTGGTCTACACCAAATAAGCGGGTGTTGTAGTCTATTTTACCTACAAAATCTTGCTTGTCAAACCCGGTATTCCCGCCATTTTCTAGGGTTTTAAACCCATCAGATCCGTACTTGGTATACTCTACTAGATAGCCAAAATCACCTACTCGCTTTCCGTGTACTGCTCTTAAAAGGCCACTATTAAAAGCCCCGTATTGCGCCACAAGTTCTGTTTTTTCGTCTGTTGGAATTTCTGTAGATACTAAATTTATGGCACCTCCTGTGGTATAGGGTCCAAATTGAATTTGGCTGCTTCCTTTTACAATTTCTACCGCTTGCATTCTAGCAATAGTGGGAAAGTAATAAGCTGCAGCTGCACTATAGGGTGCTGGGGCTATGAGTACCCCATCTTCCATGACCGTAATTTTTGCAGATCTTTCTGGTGAAGTACCCCTAAGGCTTATATTGGGCCTTAGGCCCATACCGTCCTCTTCATAAATGGCCACACCAGGAACTGTTCTTAAAGCCCTATTGATATCTGTGATATTAAATTTCTGTAGTTCTTCACTGTCCATATAGTAAGCAGATCCAGTTCTATTTTTAGCTCTAAATTTACTACCAAACAATTGGTGGGCAGAGACCACTACTTCTTTGAGCAGCTGAATGCTGTCTTTTGTTTTTTGAGTAGGTTTATTTTGAGCAAATATTTGTTGCGTTACGGAAGCTATAATAATTAAACTTAAGGATTGAATTTTCATGTAAACTTATTTAGACTTATTAAAAATAACAGGGCAAATATAATTATAAATTTAATTTTACAAAGCTTATTTAGAATAAATAAAAATAATTTTATAGGTTCTTCTCTGACCATTTGGTTGTGAGATTTCAACTCCTTCATAAACAGTGCGTTCATTAATTTTTTATAAGGGGATTATTCAGAGTAATGAGGTTTTGTTAAAATAAATACGGTATATTTGCACGCAATTAAACTTTAATTGCCATGGAAGCACACTTAAGTAAAATAGTTGGAGAAGGTCTCACTTATGACGACGTACTCTTAATACCAGCCTTTTCAGAAATTCTTCCTAGAGAGGTCAATATTCAATCAAAATTTACTAGAAATATTACCATTAACATTCCCATTGTATCTGCTGCTATGGATACAGTGACAGAGTCTAGCATGGCTATAGCTATAGCCAGAGAGGGCGGTATTGGAGTGCTGCATAAAAACATGAGTATAGAAGAGCAAGCGCTGCAGGTTAGAAAAGTAAAGCGTGCAGAGAGTGGGATGATTATAGATCCTGTAACACTTCCTTTACATGCCACAGTAAAAGATGCTAATGACAATATGCGTGAATACAGCATTGGAGGTATTCCCATTGTAGATAAAGACCAAAAACTGATTGGGATAGTAACCAATAGAGACCTGCGTTTTGAAAAAAACGGAAATAGGCCTATTTCAGAGGTCATGACCTCTGAGAATTTAGTCACGGTAGCAGAGGGTACCTCTCTGGCCCAAGCAGAAGTTGTTTTACAGCAGCATAAAATTGAAAAGTTACCAGTAGTAAATAAAGAGAATACCCTAGTGGGGCTCATTACTTTTAGAGATATTACCAAGCTCACACAAAAACCAATTGCCAATAAGGACTCTTACGGAAGGCTTAGAGTGGCAGCGGCTTTGGGGGTTACCCCAGACGCTGTAGAGCGCGCATCTGCATTGGTTCAAGCGGGGGTAGACGCAGTAGTTATTGATACCGCTCATGGTCATACCAAAGGAGTTGTTCAAGTATTAAAACAAGTAAAAGCCAAATTTCCAGATTTAGATGTTATAGTAGGAAACATTGCTACAGGAGAAGCTGCTAAATATTTAGTTGCGGCTGGCGCCGATGCTGTAAAAGTGGGGATTGGACCTGGCTCTATCTGTACCACAAGGGTAGTAGCTGGCGTTGGTTTTCCTCAATTTTCTGCGGTATTAGAGGTAGCGGCTGCCATAAAGGGAAGTGGCGTTCCTGTTATTGCAGATGGTGGAATTCGTTATACTGGAGACATTCCCAAAGCCATAGCAGCAGGAGCAGACACCGTTATGTTAGGCTCTCTTTTAGCAGGAACTAAAGAGTCTCCGGGAGATACTATTATATACGAAGGAAGAAAATTTAAATCTTACAGAGGAATGGGTTCTGTAGAAGCCATGAAGGAAGGGAGTAAAGATCGTTATTTCCAAGATGTAGAAGACGATATTAAAAAACTAGTGCCAGAAGGCATTGTGGGAAGGGTCCCTTATAAAGGCGATCTTTTTGAAAGCATTCACCAGTTTGTAGGAGGCTTAAGAGCTGGAATGGGCTACTGTGGTGCCAAAGATATTGAAACGCTTAAGGAGCAGGCTAGATTTGTTAAAATTACAGCCAGTGGTATTAATGAAAGCCACCCACATGACGTAACTATTACCAACGAATCTCCTAATTACAGCAGGTAACAATCAAAAAAAAGAGGCTCCTAATGAGCCTCTTTTTTTTGATAATCTTCCCAACTAACGGTTTTATAGGTATTTTCTGCAAAGTACTTGGCAATTTTTAAAAAGGGTGCTGCTGTCATATACCCGGGTACTGGAGAAAGCATATTAATTTGTTCATCTAAAAACACCACTGTGGGGTAGCTCAGCTGTCCTTGTAACAAATTGGCAGCCAACTCGTGATAGCCATTTCTGCCAGAGTCTATAAAAGAAAAGGTTTGCGCTCTAAAAGTGATAGGGTCTTTTCCCTCCCCATCTAATTTAACCATATAAAAGTGCTCTTTCATATAAGCAGCTACTTCTGGATTTTGAAAGGTGTCTTTATCCATTTTTTTACACCAACCACACCAATCTGTATATACATCTATAAACATTTTTTTAGGGGAAGCGTCTTTAGCTTGTTGTGCTACGGCGGCTTCAAAAGAAATCCATTTTACTTCTTGGCCCCACAAGTTTTGGCCACTCATAAGTAAGAGTAGAAAAGCCATGACTAGTTGGGTGGTAAAAAAATAATTAAAAACTTTAGAAGCTATATTCATAATTTGCAAATTAAAACATAAAGAAGTCAATTAGTCTACTAAAAGCGCTTTTTTAGTTTTAAATAAATCCTTGACATCTACTTGGTTTTTTAAAATGTCTTCCATGGTTTCCGTTGCCCTAATGAGAATGGCTTTTCCTTCATACCACAATACTTCTGCAGGTCTATATCTAGAGTTATAATTACTGGCCATAGTAAAGCAATAGGCTCCAGCATTTTTAAAACAAAGAATATCTCCTTCTGTAATCTCTGCAATTTTTCTATTGGTAGCAAAGGTGTCCGTTTCACATATATAACCTACTACGGAGTAAAAACGCTCTCTACCTGCCGGATTAGAAATATTGTAAATGCTGTGAGAAGAGCCGTACAACATTGGCCTAATAAGGTGGTTAAAACCACTATCTATGCTGGCAAAAACAGTAGAGGTGGTCTGCTTTACTACATTGACCTTAGCCAAAAATGAACCTGCCTCACTTACTAAAAATTTACCGGGCTCAAATGCCAATGTGAGGTCTTTGCCGTATTCTTTGCAAAAGGCATTGAATTTTTTAGATAATTTTTCCCCTAACTCTTCAATGTTGGTTTCTATATCTCCTTCTTTATAAGGGACTTTAAAGCCGCTGCCAAAGTCTATGAAATCTAAGTTTTTAAAGTTCTTTGCCGTTTCAAATAAGATTTCTGAAGCGTATAAGAAGACTTCAATATCTAAAATGTCACTTCCTGTATGCATGTGAATTCCATTCACATTCATTTTTGTGAGTTCTGCAATTCTCAGTATATGAGGAATTTGATGAATGCTAATACCAAATTTAGAATCTATATGACCCACAGAAATATTAGCGTTTCCACCCGCCATAACGTGTGGGTTTATTCTAATACAAACAGGAATATGAGGGTGTTTGTTGCCAAATTGCTCCAATAGGGATAGGTTGTCAATATTAATCTTAACACCCAAAGCGGCAGCTGCCTCTAACTCTTCTAAAGACACTCCGTTTGGAGTAAATATGATATCATTTGGTTTAAAACCAGCCAGAAGGCCAAGCTGAACCTCCTGAATAGAAACCGTGTCTAAGCCACTACCCATGCTGTTCATGAGTCTAAGAATACTAATATTAGAGAGCGCTTTTGCAGCGTAATTTAATTTTAATTTTGGCACCTCGCTAAACGCATTTGTCAAGCGTTTGTATTGGCTTTTAATTTTATCTGCGTCATACACGTATACAGGAGCTCCAAATTCTTGTGCCACTCCAACCAAATCTAACTCACTCATGTTCAAATATTTTTTCAAATGTAACTATATGTAAGGATATCAGCAAGAGAAATACCTTGACTGAAATTTTTTGTAACAAATTGTTTTAAATGAAACAAATATTTAAATAATAAAGCGCTATTTAAAGTATTCTCTTGCTTTAATAATTAGGCTCTTTGGTGGTTGTTTGTTATTTTTGCAACTGAATTTTAATAGAACACTATGAACCTTCACGAATATCAAGGAAAAGAAATTTTGGCCAGTTTTGGCGTTCGCATACAACGTGGGCTTGTAGCACAAACACCAGAAGAAGCAGTAGCTGCCGCCAAGCAATTAACAGCAGAAACGGGAACAAGCTGGTTTGTAATAAAGGCGCAGGTACACGCTGGTGGCCGAGGTAAAGGGGGTGGTGTTAAATTAGCCAAAAACCTAGACGAGGTAGCGCGCATTGCAGGAGACATTATTGGAATGGACTTGGTAACCCCTCAAACATCTGCCGCAGGTAAAAGAGTGCACCAAGTGCTTGTAGGAGAAGATGTGTATTACCCAGGTGAAAGTGAGACTTCTGAATTTTATATGTCAGTATTGCTCAACAGAGCAACGGGTAGAAATATGATTATGTATTCTACTGAGGGAGGAATGGATATTGAAGAAGTAGCAGAAAAAACACCTCATCTTATTTTTCACGAATCTATTAATCCTTCAACAGGAATAATGCCTTTTCAGGCAAGAAAAATCGCCTTTAATTTAGGTCTTTCTGGAAATGCATTTAAAGAAATGACCAAATTTGTCATGTCTTTATACAAAGCTTACGAAGAGTCAGATGCTAGTTTGTTTGAAATAAACCCAGTATTAAAGACCTCCGATGATAAAATTTTAGCGGTTGACGCTAAGGTATCCATAGATGACAATGCGCTTTTCAGAAGAAAGCAGTATGCAGATATGAGAGACTTTAGAGAAGAAAACGCCATTGAGGTAGAAGCCAACGCAGTAGGTCTAAACTATGTAGATTTAGATGGTAATGTAGGTTGTATGGTCAATGGAGCTGGACTTGCTATGGCTACTATGGACCTTATTAAAATGGCAGGTGGTGAACCCGCTAATTTTCTAGACGTAGGAGGAACTGCAGACGCTAAGCGTGTAGAAGAAGCTTTTAGGATTATTCTTAAAGATCCTAACGTCAAAGCTATTTTGATTAATATTTTTGGTGGTATTGTTCGTTGTGACCGTGTGGCACAAGGAGTGGTAGAAGCTTATAAGAATATGGGAGACACTATAAAGGTGCCTATCATTGTTCGTCTACAGGGAACCAATGCCATAGAGGCTAAAGAAATTTTAGACAATTCAGGTTTTGCTGTCCATTCTGTTGTTCAGTTTCAAGAGGCTGCAGATAAGGTAAAAGAATTATTGGGCTTATAAGACCTGGCATATATTTAAAAAAAAATCCTAAGTGAAAACTCAGGATTTTTTTTTGTTCTTATAAGCCACAGGGCTTAGATCAGAGACGTATTTTGCTTTCTTAAAGGGCTTTTTAAATGGTTTCTTCTGCCCAAATGATTTAGCTGATGTAGCAGCAGCTGGTTTTTTTGGCGCAGGAGTAGCACTAGCTTTTCCAGCATCAGATCCATTTTTTGCTTTTGCCATTACAGGCTTTTGCCTTAAAGCTTCTGCGGGGTTTTTAGGAAATTCTTTAGTACCTCTTGTATAAATAATAAGGCCGTTTAAGAAGTTTCTTAAAATTTGATCGCCACATTCTATATATTTTGGATGGTCTTCCGTTCTAAAAAGAGCACCCAATTCACTGGTGCTAATTTTAAAATCTACCAGACTCATAATGGCTTCAATATCAGAGTCTCTGAGCATGAGTGCCACTCTTAATTTTTTTAAAATATCATTATTAGTCATCTACTGTCCGGGTTAAAGTAAAAGGCACTGGCCCTTCAGGCCAAAGGTAGTTAATAATATAAGATCATTCTCTGCTCACCATAAATTCTAAAAAAGGATAGATTTATAGAAGCAGCACTATTTTACATCTAGGCATCTAGCTCGCTTCTTGCAGCATTTTAATCTGATCTCTAAGGGTGGCTGCTTCTAAGAAGTCAAGGTTTTTAGCCGCTTTTTCCATGGCCTTTCTCTTTTCTTTAATCATCTTAGCTTTTTCTTCTGCCGTTAGATAATTAGGATCTGGTTCTTGGGCTCTAATGGCAGCCTTTTCAAAGTGATAAGCAGAGACTGAATTTTTGGTGAGGGCGCTGTTTAAACTTTTATTGAGTGCTTTTGGTACCGTGTTGTGAGCGGTGTTATAGGCCATTTGTTTTTCCCTTCTATAATGGGTTTCATCCATGGTTTTTTGCATGCTCTTAGTCACTTTGTCTGCATACATAATGGCTTTTCCATTGACGTTTCTAGCCGCCCTTCCCACAGTTTGTATCAATGACCTGGCATTTCTCAAAAATCCTTCCTTGTCTGCGTCTATAATAGCTACTAAAGACACCTCAGGTAAATCTAAGCCTTCTCTTAAAAGGTTTACCCCTATGAGAACATCAAAAATCCCCTTCCTTAAATCCTGCATGATTTCTACCCGCTCTAGGGTGTCTACATCTGAATGAACATACCTACAACGCACTTCAATTTTAGTGAGGTATTTGGCCAATTCTTCTGCCATTCTTTTGGTAAGTGTGGTCACCAGCACCCTTTCATCTAAAGAGACTCTTTTATGAATTTCTGCTACCAAATCATCAATTTGATTCTTAGAGGAGCGCACTTCAATAACAGGATCTAAGAGCCCAGTTGGCCTAATAATTTGTTCTACCACCACCCCACCGGAAACGCTCAACTCATAATCTGCAGGGGTGGCACTTACGTATAACACCTGCGGCGTAAGAATTTCAAACTCCTCAAATTTTAAGGGCCTGTTGTCCATAGCAGCCGGCAATCTAAAGCCGTAAGTCACCAGATTTTCTTTTCTAGACCTGTCTCCTCCAAACATGGCGTGTACCTGAGGAATGGTGACATGACTCTCATCTATGACCATTAAAAAATCTTTTGGAAAATAGTCTAACAGGCAAAAAGGTCTGGTGCCTGGTGCCCTGCCATCTAAATATCTAGAGTAGTTTTCAATACCAGAACAGTAGCCTAACTCACGTATCATTTCTAAGTCAAAGGTGGTGCGTTCTTCTAGTCTTTTGGCCTCTAAATGCTTGCCTTCAGACTTAAAAAAGTCTACTTGTTTTACCATGTCTTCTTGAATGCTGTGTATGGCATTTTGCAAAATATCTGGAGAACTCACAAACATATTGGCAGGGAAAATCCTCAGGTTTTCAAAAGTCTCCAGCGTTTTATTATGTAGGGGGTCAAAGGCTTCAATCTCTTCAATTTCATCACCAAAAAAGTGTACCCTAATGGCATGGTCTGTATAACTTGGAAAAACATCTACCACATCACCCTTTACCCTAAAACTTCCATTTACAAAATCTGCAGTAGTTCTAGCGTAGAGCCCTTGGACCAACTGCTTTAAAAATTGGGTTCTAGAAATAACCTGGTCTTTTTGAATGTTCACGACATTCTTTTCAAACTCTACTGGGTTTCCCATTCCGTACAAGCAAGAAACAGAAGCAATTACAATAACATCTTGCCTGCCAGATAGGAGGGAAGAAGTGGTACTCAATCTCAGTTTTTCTATGTCTTCATTAATAGAGAGGTCTTTCTCTATATAGGTTCCAGAGGTTGGTATATAAGCCTCCGGCTGATAATAATCATAGTAAGATACAAAGTACTCTACTGCATTGTCAGGAAAAAATTGTTTAAACTCAGAATACAACTGAGCAGCCAATGTTTTATTATGAGCTAAAATAAGCGTAGGCCGTTGCACTTGCTGTACCACATTGGCTATTGTAAATGTTTTACCAGAACCTGTTACGCCCTCTAAAGTCTGTGCGCGGGTCCCTTCATTTAAGCCAGCCACCAACTGCGCAATCGCTTCTGGTTGGTCACCAGTAGGCTTAAAGGGAGATTCAAGTGAAAATTTCATGCCCAAAGGTACAAAAGCACAACAACAATTCCTTACAGATCTCTATTCTTTACAATGGCATAAGAGCCCCAAACAAAGACGGCAGTCCAAATAATAACAACAGCCATTTCCAGTAGGGTTGTTTGGTAGTTTAAGGATACTTTTTCCCCTATTTGGTTGGCTACAGACTGCACTGCACTTAGCCTAGAAAAGGGTTCTTTAAGCACATTAAACATAGCATTTAAAGGAAAAAATCCCATGATAGCGTCTGTGGTTTCTCCATCAAAAAGCTTCCAACGGATCACACCCCTTATAAAGCCTTCAAACATTTGCCAGAGTATTAAAAAACCCAGGGCAAAAGCAGAGCGCTTAACTAAAACCCCAGCAAAGAGACAAAAAGAGAAAAAACCAATGAGCTTAATAAAGTAGGCTATTAAAAACCTAAGGTCTGTAAGTACAATTCCAATTTCTGTATAGTCTGAGTAAACAGCTCCTAAGACCATGGAAATAACGCACACAAAAAAGGTAGAGATCAATGAGAAAAACACCACCGTTAAGAATTTAGAAGCAATAAACTCTTTCTTAGATAGGCCGTCTATTAGGTTTTGCTTAATGGTTTTATAAGTGTATTCATTAGCCATCATAGATACAATAATAATGGCTAAGAAAATTTTAAGTAGGGCCGCTATAAAAGTATTAAAGTGCCAGATATACGGAAAGTTAAAAATACCTTGTTCTGCCAAGTGAAATTTAATGGGTCCTATATCAAATTTAATAGCGGCCACTAGAGCAATAGAGCTCAGTAAAATAAAATATCCAAAAATTAATACTTTACTAGCCCTGTTGTTCCAAAGTTTAATGAGTTCAATTTGTAATAATCTTTTCATGGCTAGGAATTATAGGTTTTTAGTAAGGGCTAAGAATTGAGACTCAAGGCTGTCTTTTTGAACGGCCAAATGGCTGAGCAAGATCTGTTGGTCCATGAGCTTTTTGTTAATGGTTTCTGCTGCTATGGGTTTGGTTAAATAAGCCTTTAAAAGGCCGTTTTCTATGCTAATTCTCTCAAAGTCTTCACTGCTTTGCAGGTAGTTTTCTAAGGCCCCCATATCACTGGTTTTTAATAGCGCAAAACCGTGGTTGGACTGCATGTCTGCCACGGGTCCTGCATACAGTTTTTCTCCTTTTCTGAGTACCACTACGTGGGTGCACACTTTTTCTACTTCATCTAAGAGGTGAGAGGCCAATAAAATGGTAGTGCCTTTGGCTGCTATGGTTTTTATAATCTCTCTAATCTGATGAATTCCCTGTGGGTCTAAACCATTGGTAGGCTCATCTAAAATGAGAATTTCTGGATTATTTAAAAGCGCAGAGGCAATAGCCAAGCGCTGTTTCATGCCCAAAGAGTAGCTACTAAATAGAGAATTTTTACGGTCTAAAAGACTTACCAATTCAAGTTTTTCTTCTATCGTTTTTTCAGAGACCCCTTTTATTTTACACACCAGTCTTAGGTTTTTGACTGCAGTCATATAGGGATAGAAATTAGGCCGCTCAATAATAGCACCTACTTTTTTTAAAGCCTGGTGGGTAGAAAGGGCCCCTCCAAACCAACTAAAACTTCCTTGAGTGGGGTTTACTACACTGAGCACCATTCCTAAGGTGGTAGATTTTCCACTCCCGTTTGGACCCAAAATGCCGTATACATTTCCCTTTTCAATAGTAAAGCTCAGTTTTTTAACGGCTATGAGACTTCCGTAAGATTTAGTTAGCTCAGATACGCTTAAGATGGTTTCCAATGATTATTTATTTAAAGGTTCTAATACTATTTGACTAATTTATCCGTATTTTGTTACAAGAACTACTAAAACAAATACGTCTCATGTCTGAAAAGATGATGTCTAAGAAGAAACCAGCCTTTCCAGTGAGTGAAGAATTAAACACATACTTAAAACGCTATAGCAGAAATAGTGAAATCCCTATTTTTTACGACGATCTTTTGCGTTTTCAAGGCTCTGTGGTGGTCTATGACAGCAAAGATGTAGACACGCTTTGGGTGCGGGTATTTTATTCAGAGTACGACCGGGAAGAAATAGATTTAAGTTTAAAAAAGGTGTATTCTATTTTGCATTCAGATGGAGGAGATAGCTTGGTTCCTTTCCTAAATATAGACGCAGTAGACTTTTGTACTTTTGGAAATTCAAAGCCCTTTAGAATTAAGATTAGAAACATTCTAAATGACAACTTCATGTATTTTTACATTAAGAAGACAGATGCTTCTAGGGTATACGGTTTAGAGCTAGAGCATATTTTATCACCCTATAACCTAAACTTTTTAGTGTATAAAGACACCCTTATAGAAGAGCATATTTCTGGAATACCTGGAGATGTTTTTATAAAGGAAATGTTACCAGATTGTACAGCGTCTGAGAAATCTCAGTTGGCAAAAGAATTTGTAAAGTTTAATGAGCGTTGTATGGTTAGACTTTTAGGAGATATGCGCTCTTATAATTATGTGATTGTGCCCACCCATGATTTTGACCATATTGTCTACAAAATAAGAGCCATTGATTTTGACCAGCAAAGCTTTGAGGGGAATTTAAAAATTTACAGGCCTCAGTTTTTTAAAGAAAACATTAAAATGGTGGAGCTGGTAAAGGAAAAGCTTCAGGAGCATTCTATAGAACAATACATTTTAGAAGAGCGCTCTATAGTAGCCAAACGTTTTATGAGTTTTGAAGACCGCATTTCTGAATTGCTCGCTATTGCTAAAATAGACACCATTTCTTTGCCTCACCATGTAGAAAGGCTTAAAGCATCTATTTTTGACCTCACCCAAGACATTGATTTTAAGGAGGCTACCAATATGGGCACAGTCTTACATTTAACCTTAGACTTTGTAAAGAGAAACTATGAAAACGTGAGCATGCGTCAAATTATAGAACAGCGTATTAAATTGTAATACAATGAGGCATTGGGGTTGCTGAGTTATAAGCGGCCTAAAGAATTTTCTAGTTCCCTTTTTGCTCTTTGTTAAAATAAACCAAATAGTAGAACATGCCTTTTTCTTCATCCCAACCTTTTTCTACAAACTTTTCTGCAGAGTCAGGATTGATAAAATCTAATTTAATTTGGATATTGGTATCTAGGTAAATGACATTTTTTATACTCTTTCTGGCCTGAGAAACAGCCTTATTAGCAATGTCAAAAGAAGACACATCTTCAATGCTGTACTTAGGACCTTTCTCTACCTTATAGTGCTTAAACTCAGGAATGAGGGCAGGGTTGTCAATGACGTCATTCATAAAATTGGTCTCCTCAAAACTATTGTTTTTAGCAAAGTGGTTTACAGCTCTGTTCATAAACAATACCTCTTGTTGCTTGTCTTCTGCTGGTAAGACCACGTCTTTAGCAAAATTCTGACAAAATTTAAGGTAACTTTTGGTGTAAAAATTATTGTCTGTAAGCACCCCTACTCCTAAAAATTGCTCCAGCCAATACTTGGTGTCATACCTATTGCTGTCTATAGAAAGAATTTTATACCCAGCTTCTGCTTCTGTATTAAATAAAAGGCACCCCTTGTCCAGCTTGTTAATATTAATGCCCTGCTGAACTAATATTTCTAAGGCGTCCTGTTGCTGCTCAAACTGAATAAAATCTTGTTTAAGCTCACTTTTAAAAATCCCTATGGCGTCTGTTTTAACGTTGTCTAGTAAAATCCCTGTAATATAAGTCACGTACAATTCACCACTCTTAATATGGGGGTGCTTGGACTGATCAAATAAATGCTGTGCAATTTTAGCAGACGCTTCATGAACCCCCTTAGGGTTTTCAAAGACGGTCTGTGAAATTTCATAGAGCGGGTTAAAGCTGAGGTCTGCTTCATGAGTAAACTGGTAGTAACTCTCTTCTTTTTCTCTAAAAGGTTTAAAGAAATACTCTTTTAAAAGCCCAGTGGTTTCATCATTTAAGTGGTGGGGCGCCGCAGAGATAAAAAGAGATTCATTTTTATTTTTATTTCCAACTTTATGGATAGAAATGCTTTCAATTTGAGCGCCGTATAGATTGATCATTTGGAAAAATAAGAGGTGTTTAAGTGTTTTTTGTAATATTGAAAAGAGAGTTGGGCAAAGGGCCTAATTTATAATTGATGTAGCCTATAAACTAAAAACTTAATTCCAGTTTTCATCAAAGTCCAAGTCTTCATAGTCTCCGTTAGAAGAGTAACCGCCTCCGTAGTCATCGTCATCATCTAGGTCCTCATTGAAATCCATGGCATCTTCTTTTTTGGCTTCAAATATTTTTTCTGGTGGTGTTTCTGGCAATTCACCAAAGCTAAATAGCAGTTCAGGCAAACTTTGTCCTGGTTCAGGCTCTGTAACATCTGCCAGCTCTACAAAAAAGGTCCACATAGAAAAGAAATCATACACGTATATGAGTTTTGTAGCAGCTTGGTCCATCACATCCTCTAGTTTGGTGTTGGCCATTAATTGGGTATCTGTCTCTTCACTTAAGTCAAATAGGGCTATCTCCAAATCTTGGTTCCACTCCTCGTCACAGGTATAAAAACTAGCCATTTCATGGCCTGCAAAACCAAATGACTGGCAAATGGTGTTGTGTAAATCTTCAAGATGGGTGCTTTGATCTACCGCAATGTCTCTAAAAATATCTTCTTTTGCGTCTAGGATAATCCTAATTTTATAAACCATATTAACTGTATTTTATGTGGTGAAGGTAAATCTTTTAAGTGTTTTTTACTGTATTTCTACTCTCTAGAAACACATAGAATAAGCATCCAAAAAGCAGGGAAGCAATGACCAAGTGCAAAGGCTGTGTGCCCCACGGGAAGTCTATATAATACATAGCCATTCCACTAAAAACGGCCACTAACATAAGACTTAAAATCCAGTGAATCTTTGTAAAACCTAGGCCTTCTTTCTTATTTATCCAAAAGGCATAAAGTGTTAGAAACAAGGGCAGTATAGAAAAAGACCTGTGCAGATAAAAAATCCAAGTAGGATACAAAAGCCAATGAGACTTTGCCACTCCAGCCTCTAACTGGTGGTCCACAAATTCTCTCACTTGGGTGCCAAAGGTAATTTGAACCAGAACAATCACAACCAATGCTGCTATACTTTTGTGGAATACACCCTTGTATTTTTGTTTTTTTTCTAAAGGAGCTGCTTTTACCATTAAAAGGATAAGCGCCGCTACAATGGCCAGCGCCATGAGCATATGAGTGGTTATTTTAGCAGGGGCTAATACAGAATACACTACCGTAGCTCCCAACCAGGCCTGAAAGCCCATGGCTAAGACCACCCCAAAGGAGAGCAGCGTTATTGTTTTGTTTTTCTTCCAATACTTGAGACTCAAAACAGCCAGCACTAAAGTAGCAAGTCCTGCTATAGCCCCCACCAATCTGTTTAAGAACTCTATCCAAGTATGGTAGGGATTAAAGACGGCATAAGCGTGTTTGGTATAAGGTTCCCAAAGAGATAAATTAATACTTGCTCCAGTTGTAAAATCTGACTGGGCTACCAGCAATTCTTTTTCATAAATAATGACCTGCCCCTTTTCAAAAGCCCTGTCTGTAGACCACATAAGGGTCTCCACATTGGTAGGGGGAATGTAATACCCAAAGCATTTAGGCCAGTCTGGGCAACCCATGCCACTGCCAGTCATTCTCACCAGTGCTCCGGCCACAATTACTAAATACACCAATATTAAACTCAGCTTTGCAAAACAGTAAAAACGCTTTTCCATATTAGTTAGTTGTCAAGATATTTTTGAGCCCTAGTGCCGCTCCTTTTTTTATCATAAAAGCGTGAGCTGCATGGTATTCATTAGGAATTTCTCCTTCTAAAATGGCCTCTTTAATAGCTTCTTTGATCATTCCAATTTCTTTAGAGGGCTTTAAATTAAAAGTCTCCATAATTTCTTCTCCACTCACGGGGGGCTGAAAATTTCTGATGTGATCTCTAGCCTCTACTTCATCAATTTTTTTCCTGACCAGCAAAAAATTGCTTTTATACTTCTTTTTTTTATAAGGATTTTTAGTGGTAATATCTGCCTCACAGAGTGTCATAAGGTCATCTACATGTGATCCAGCTTCAAAAACCAATCTCCTCACCGCTGCATCTGTCACAAAATCTTCTGCCAGTACAATAGGTCTTGAACTCATGAGCACCATTTTTTGGACAAACTTCATTTTTTCATTTAAAGGCATATGAAGCCTTTTAAAGAGTTTATGCACCATTTTAGAGCCAATATATTCATGCCCATGAAAGGTCCAACCTATTTTTTTATCAAAACGTTTGGTGGGTGCCTTGCCAATATCGTGCAGTAAGGCGGCCCATCTCAGCCATAAATTGTCTGTGTTTTTAGAAATATTCTCTAGCACCTCTAAGGTATGCCAGAAATTATCTTTGTGTTTTTGCCCTTCTACTTCTTCTATTCCCTCTAGTGCAGTAAGCTCTGGCATTATTAAGGGCAGTAAGCCTGTTTTATGCATCAGAGAAAAGCCTAGGGTAGGGGTGTCACTAGACATCATTTTATTGATTTCGTCTACAATTCTCTCATTAGATATTATAGAAATTCTCTCCTTGTTTCTGCTAATGGCTGCTAAGGATTCTGCCTCTATTTTAAAATTTAGTTGGCTGGCAAATCTTATAGCTCTCAGCATTCTAAGGGGGTCATCACTATAAGTTTCATCTGGCTTAAGCGGCGTTTCTATGCGTTTGTTTTCTAGTGCCTCTAACCCATTAAACGGATCTATAAGCACACCAAATTGGTCTTTATTGAGCACAATTGCCAGCGCATTTATAGTAAAATCTCTTCTGTTTTGGTCATCTTGAAGGCTTCCGTCTTCTACCACAGGGTTTCTGCTTTCCGCCCTGTAACTCTCTTTTCTAGCCCCAACAAACTCTAGTACCAAATCTTCATATTTAAGCATGGCGGTACCGTAGTTTTTAAAGACGGTCACCTCTGGGTGGCCCGGAAGTTTTTCAGATAATTTTTTAGCCAAGGCTATGCCACTGCCTACTACCACAATATCTATATCTTTTGGGGTACCTCTTTTTAAAAGGTAGTCTCTTACAAAACCACCAATGACATAGGCGTCACAGCCCAATTCATCTGCACAGGCAGACAAGGTTTGGAAAATAGGGTGTAATAATGCCTGGCTATGCCCGTTTTTAGTCATATTTATGGTCTAATCACTTTTACTAATCCGCTGTTAGACAGCTTAATAATGGTAGAGGGAGAATTGTTGTTATTTTCAGGCTCCAAAGGTACTATATAGTCTACACCTTTTAAAATCTCAGGACTTATTTCTTGGAAATTTTTAGGGCTTGGAGCTCCGGCCAAATTGGCCGATGTTGACACCAAGGGGCGCTTTAGATTCTGTGTTAAATACTGACAAAATTTGTCAGATGCCACCCTAATACCAAGGCTGTCGTCTGGGCCAATTAAATTTTTGGCTACCCCACGGGGTTCGTCATAAATAATAGTAGTAGGCTTTGTACTGAGGTCTATAATGTCATAAGCCGCTTCTGGAACCATTTTTACATGCCGCTCTAACATGGCCACATGGGCCACCAAACAAATAAGCCCTTTTGCATCTACTCTTTTTTTTAAGGCGTAAATTTTAGCCACTGCCTCTGGGTTGCTAGCGTCACAGCCAATACCCCAAAGGGTGTCTGTGGGGTATAGGATAAGGCCACCAGCCTCTAACACTTCTTTTGATTTTTTTAAAGCTTCTTGAAAAGACATACTGCGTTTATATAGTTGTAAAATTAAAGTGAGTTACGAGTGCCTCCCACTGGGTTCTGTTTTTATCTTGACCAATATTGGTCTTTTTTAATGCCACCTTTTGTGATCCTATAATAGGGGTGGGGGTAGCCGTTGGCTGCTTGGTCTGCTTGGTTGGCGTTCCCTTTAAAAGAGAAGCGGCCTTAAACCAAAGATCATCGGCCCGGGGGGCCAAAGCCATAAAAAGCAACTCATCTGTCACCTGCGGGTCTAGCGCTCCCAGGGGGTACCAGACGCCGCCAGCGCCAATACCTATCACAGCCATTTTATTAAAAGTGTCTTGAGGGTATTGCCATTCAGAATAGGGTTTAACCCTGCCATCTGGGTAGTATCTAATATATCTGGTTTGGTTGGCTAGAATATTTTCAGGGTATTTTTTAGCCTCTTCTGCTAAGTTTTCTAACCAGTCTTTTGGGTACAAAAGGTCATCGTCACAGGTAACAATGGGGCTGCCTGGAAATGCGACCAAACTGTGCACCAATTTTCTATGAGAGGCGGTGCCTTTGGTATACCTAATTTCAAAAAGACCCCCACAAAGACTGATCAGCTTTTTAGGGAGTTTCCCTTCTAAAGACTCATGTACCCAAAGTACAATACGCTCTGGCAATAGGCTTTGCACAAGCAAACTCCTAATAACCAAATGCAGGCTAGAGAGCCTAGAGGGAATGGTAGTTAGTGACACCACCACCCCTACTTTTTCTCTGTTGGTATTCATAAGCCTGGTGTGGTTTAGGCTGTTTAAATACCAAGATTTATAGAGGGATATGGGAATTTCTTTAAGTTTCATTTTAATTTTTAAGGAAAACCAAGCGTGCCTCACACTTTAGTGATGTAAAAATAACCATAAGCCCTTAGAGTTTTATATTTTTACGACATAAATTAGAATTATGGCTCAAAAACCTACTATTTCTGTTATTCTGAGTACCTATAAGGCAGAAGCTTGGTTGGAAAAGGTACTCTGGGGTTTTGAGCACCAAAGCTTTACAGATTTTGAGCTGGTAGTGGCAGATGACGGTTCTGGACCAGAAACCAAAACGCTTTTAGACGCCCTACAAGCCAAACTTTCTTACCCTATAGTATATGTGTGGCAGGAAGATGACGGTTTTCAGAAATCTAGAATTTTAAACAAAGGGCTCTTGGCTGCCCATGGAGATTATATAGTCATGACAGATGGAGATTGCATTCCTAGAGCAGATTTCTTAGCGGTGCACGCGGCCCATATGGAGGTGGGTTATTTTTTATCTGGCGGCTATTTTATGCTCCCCATGGACATTTCAAAGGCCATTACTACAGCAGATATTAAGACTGGAAATTGTTTTGAGCTGGGCTGGTTAAAAGCCCGCGGCCTGGCACCTTCTTTTAAAAACAACAAGTTAAGTGCTAGGGGGGGGGTAGCGGCACTGCTCAATAAAATTACGCTTACAAACGCCAGTTGGAATGGGCACAATGCGTCTGGCTTTAAAGCCGATATTCTCCGTGTCAACGGTTTTGATGAACGCATGCAATACGGCGGCCAAGACCGAGAATTGGGAGAACGCCTTATAAACGCAGGCATACAATCTAAGCAGCTTCGCTACAGCGCTATTGTGGTACACTTAGACCATAAAAGGGGTTATAAAAATGAAGCTTCTATAGCCAAAAACAGGGCCATTAGAGACGCAGTAAAAGCGCAAAAACTAAGGATTACTCCTTTTGGGATAGTAAAGGGATAGGCGTAACCCATTTGTCTTGGAAAGTCCTAAGCCAATCAGTTAACGCAGCTTGAGAGTCAGGCGCTATTTCATGGGTATTTATGCTTAATTCCTTTGTGTTACTTTTAATAATATAGTCTCCAGCAAAGTATTTAATCTGTGTGATCTCGCTTACAGGGATAGACTTTCCAAAGATCCAATTTTGTTTAATGACTCCGTTTTTTACAGTGATATAAGGCTTGTTAGAATAGAAAAAATAAGCCACTAAATAAATCATTCCAATGACCAAATTCCAATACATAATGCTATCTACAATAGCTTCTACTAAAAAAAGGGCTACCCACACAAGCCCAAATATGAGGTTGTATTTGTGTTTTTTTGCTTTGTATTTGATCTCTAGGTATTCCATTAGGAATTGATTGTTACTTTTTTAAACGATCTCCAAAAAGAAATAAGAACTGCTCAATATTTTCTCCACTGGTTTTAAGTTCCTCAGAAACACTATTGGTCAAGGTTAAATATTCTAAGTAATGTGCTTCTGCATTGCTGTATTTAATACCCTTTAAAGCCTTGTATTCCCCATAGGTCCCTTCATGAAAAACGTCTATGAGTCTCTGGTCTAAAATAAGACAGCCTTGGTTGTTAAAAGTAAGGCCAGAGAAATAAAGCAGCTTGCTATAGGTAGAGAGGCCCAGTCCTTTGACAGATTTAAAAGAGAACACTAAATGGTTAAAGTCTTCTGAATTTGGGGCATCCTTGCTTTTTAAATCCGTTAAAACTGTTTCAATTTGGTCAATCTTATTTAAAATATTTACAAAATTATTCCCTCGCATGCCTCTGGCGTAGCCCCAGTAAATGGTTTTGACAATTAATTCCCTCAGACTAGGCGCATTGAAAACGTCATCTCTGCTCACAGTCAGGCTTTTATTCGCTCCAAACAAGCTGTTGTTAAGCTCTTTAAGCCACGCTAGCTCACTCTCTGCCTTTTCCCAGATAGAACGCTGGGTGGTAAAACATTGCTGCCTTACAGGCAATTTTGAAATAAGTACTTTATATTTTTTCATATTTTATTTTATCATTTTTAATAAAGGGGCTACAAGCCAAAGGCTAGTATTTAGTAGCTCTTTCTAAATTTTTTTTCTACTGAAAAGTGAATGAGATTCATGAAATTACTGTGGACCCCTAAGTTAATATCTAATTTTAATTGTTCTATTAACTTTACAATGAGCGCTGGGTTGAACTGCAAATCTGGGATAGACACATATTTTTCAAAAAGACCGCCAATGCTTTTGTAATACAACTGCTCAAAATCATTTAGCGCGTCTGGTTTACTGTCTACATATTCATAAGAGTGAATGTGAAAAGAATCTAAAACATCACCCACATACTCTTTGTGTAATATTTGTTTTGGGTTTACAATGTTTAGCTGCTTAATGCTGGGGTTTAAAAAGGCGTATAGGATGGCTTTAGACACAAAATCTACAGGGACAATGTTGAGACCACTTTTCTTATTTATCCAAATTCTAAAATCATTTTTAGACTTAGTGGCATATTTATCTAAAAATATGGCCCAAGCGTAAAACACGTCAAATTTTGGAGTTTCAAACAGAGGCTTGTCTAGCAGCCTACCGCAAATAATACTGGGTCTTAAAATCTGAGACACTATATTTTTAGTCTTACAAACCTCTTTAACATAGCACTCACTCTCATATTTTGATTGCTCATATGGGTTCCTAAAATTAGCTACCTCATAGTTTTCTATCACATCATTCACCTTTTCATTTTGTATGCCAAAAGCATACGCGGTACTGATGTAGATAAAACGTTTTACAGAGGCTGGTAAGTGGTTTAGAAGCCGTTGGGTAATTAAAAAGTTTTGTTTGTGCACCTCTTCTTTTGTGTCTGAGGTGTGCAACAAACTGGTAGATCCCGCACAGTGAATGACCGTACTAAAATCATAGCGTTCTAAAGTACTTTTATGAATACTAGAGAGGTCTGTAGAAATAACACTCACTTTTTCTAAACAGGCCTCTAAACTAAATTTATTTAAAAAATCTGGCCTAGACGGGTCTTGTAAAATGTCCTCTAGACGTTGCTGTGCAGATTTCTCATTGTCTCTAATGACCACAAACAATTGACCTACTGTTTTGTCAACAATGGCTTTGTGCATCCATTCAAAAATAATATGACTTCCAACAATTCCTGCTCCGCCGGTTAACAAACAATTCATAGGTATAATTTCAGTGAAATTCCAGCAATCAAAAATACGGTATTGCGGGGGCATAATATATAAAAAGCCACCTTGAAAAAGAGTCAAAGTGGCTTTTATTTTTAATTAAACTTTGTATGCCTAATTTTAGGTTTGTTCCTTTGTTTTTGAGGTGTTTTTAGTGTTTTGTACACCTGGTCAAATACCTCTGGTCTGTCTGCCAGTACAATTAGGGTGTCTTGTGCCTTTATAACAGTGAGACCGTTGGGAATAACATAGCTGCCACTTGTTTTAATCATGGCTATAATGGCATTTTTTGGAAAGCCTAATTCTACAATTTTCTTATCTACCGCATAGCAGTCCGCGGTTATTAAAAGCTCTTTCATCTCTGCCTTGGGGTTCTCTGCCAATAGCATATCTGTGGTGGTAATTCTCTTAAGCTTTTCTGGCATTCCTACCCGCAACCACTTGGCTACTAAAGAAAGAGTAGTTCCTTGAATTAATATAGAGGTCACTGAAATAAAAAATACAATATTAAAAATCATATTGGCCTTGTCAATGCCTGCCAAAAGGGGGTAGGTGGCAAACACAATAGGTACGGCGCCACGCAAGCCTACCCAAGAAATATAAAACCTTCTTCTGAGCCTCATTTTAAAAAACATAAGGCTTATAAATACGCCAATAGGCCGGGCTATAAATATGAGGAACACAGAAATGAGCAGTCCAATGCCCATATATGGGATTATTTCAGAAGGAAAAACAAGCAGGCCTAAAGTCAGAAACAGGACAATTTGCATAAGCCAGGCCAGACCGTCAAACATTTTTAAAATGGTTTTTTTGTGAATGAGGTCTTGGTTGCCTAAATAAACCGCACAAATATAAATGGCGAGAAATCCATTACCCCCCAGAAAAGTGGTGGCAGAAAAGGTAATAAACATCAGGGCAATTACTAAAACGGGGTAGAGGCCCTCAAAGTCTAGCTTTATCTTATTAATGGTGTATTTACTGGCTATACCAAAACCAATACCCGCTATACCTCCTAAAATCATTTGTCTTAAGAACAGGGGAATTATAGAGGCAAAACTCTGGTCTTGGTGGGTTACCAGTGTTAAAAAGGCAATGGTGAGCACATAGGCCATAGGGTCATTACTACCGCTCTCTAGCTCTAATGTGGGTCTTATATTTGTTTTTAATGCCAGACTTTTTGAACGCAGAATTGAAAATACAGCGGCCGCGTCTGTAGAAGACACAATAGCACCTAATAGCAGGCTTTCATATACTGTAAAGTCTGTGATAAACCATACAAAAGTACCCAGTGAAACCGTTGTGAGTATGACGCCTAATGTAGAGAGTACAATGCCTTGTTTAAGAATGGGTTTTACAGAGGTCCAGTTGGTGTCTAGCCCTCCAGAAAACAAAATAAAATTGAGAGACACTATTCCTATAAATTGTGCAATTTTTGGGTCGTTGAAATAAATACCTCCAATACCCTCTGAACCTGCTAACATGCCAATACCCAAAAAGAGCAGCAAAGTAGGAACACCAAACTTATAAGAACTCTTACCAGCAAAAATGCTTACAAGAAGTAATAAAGAGCCAATTAATAGAATATTTTCAATAGTCAAATTCATTTAGCGCTCTTTATATCTTAATTTCACTAAGGTAATGCTACAGATCTATAAAGCGCCTAAGATTATTAAGAATATCACTAGGGACTCTTTTATAAACTCAAAAATCTATTCTAGCGTATTTGAAAGATTGTCAAACTTGGCAGACATGGTAGGGTTCCCTCTGGTTAGTTTTTTTATAGTGAGGTCATCTGCCTTGTTATTGGCCAAACGCAGGTTATTTTCAGAAGACAACAAAGCGTCTTTTGTTTTTTGCAGGTGGTCTATGGTCTTTTCTATTTCTAGAATGGCGGTTTTAAACTTGCGGCTGGCCAAGTCGTAATTTTTAGCAAATCCTTCTTTAAAAGTATTAATGTCATCTTCAAAATTAGTGATGTCTATATTCTGGTTTCTAATGAGGTTTAGCTCTGCCTTGTATTTCATAGAATTCAAGGCGGCATTTCTAAGCAGGGTGATGATAGGAATAAAATACTGTGGCCGCACCACATACATCTTTTCGTATTTATAGGAGACATCTACAATACCAACGTTGTAAAGTTCACTCTCTACCTCTAATAGGGAAACAAGCACCCCGTATTCACATTTCTTTTCTGTACGGTCCTTGTCTAGCTCTCTAAAAAAGTCTTCATTTTTCTTTTTGGTAGCCGTTTCATCTCCTTCATTTTTCATTTCAAACATAATAGAAATCACTTCATTTCCAGCTCCGTCCGTTTCTCTGTAAATAAAATCTCCTTTACTACCGCCACTTGCATTGTTGTCTTTTTCAAAATAGGCATTCTGAAAACCGGTAGCCCTTAGCTTATTAAACTCTGCCTCACAGTGCTGCTCTAGCGTCTCCCCAATCATTTTAGTAGAGAGTTTCAGCTTCATATCTTTACGCAGCACAATTTCCTCTTCTCTAAGCTTTATAATATCGTCTTTAGTCTTTAGCTCTGCAGAAAACTTTTCATTTAAAGATTTCTCCAACAGCTGCTGCTGCATTTCTTTATTTCTAAGGCTATTGATTAGCTGGTCCCGTTCCTTTTCTATTTCTTTAACAGCCTCTGTAACGCTCAGTTTTTTCACCACTTCTGCATTCTCAATCTTAGCCCTCATATCAGATATTTCAGTCTGTTTCTGAGCCGCCAACGCAGCCAGTTCATTCTGACTCTTAGCCTTCAGCTCATTTATCTCATAATCCTTTTTGGAAAGACCGTCTTGCAACACAGACCTAAGCTGCGCCTCTACCAGCTTTACCGCATTCACTTTTTCTGTCTCAGCCAGCTGCAAACGCTTTTGTAATTCCTCTTCAAACTGATGGTCCCTCACCTGCTTTAAAATATCTGCAAACCCAGCCTCATCTACCTTAAAAGCCTTTTTACAATTGGGACATATAATTTCATTCATAAGTACTATGTATTTTGAATTGCTACTAATTTAGGGCTATTTAAACGGAGCGCAATTTTAATTGGGCCAGCTTCCCTGGCCGATGTTTAAATGTAAAGATTTAAAAGATTTTATAATAGATTTTAACCCTAATATTAAAAAGCAATTAATTGTTTATATTTCAATTAATTTAAATAAATAAGATGGATGAAAGTCTAATCAGAAGTTATCTAGAAACCACCTACACCACTTTTAACCCTAGAATGGAGATGGTAGTAGGTAATATAAACAATGAGTTAAACATTTACCTAAAAGAGATACACCAAACCCATTGGGCTTTCATTACAGCAGAAAATCCAAGATCTCAAAGTCTTTCAGTTAAGGTGAATGCAATTAGAAACAGTACCCTGGAGTCTTATTTAATAAAGAACAACCTTCATTACCTTAAAGGAGCAGGAATTCCTAAAGACAAGAACTGGATCCCTGAAAAAAGTTTTTTAATCTTTGGACTCAACAAAACAGAAGCCCAACAAATGGCAATTACCTATGATCAAAACGCTTTTGTTTGTGGTGAAATTAATAAAGCAGCTGAGTTGGTTTACGGGTATCTATAGTCTTAGTACTGTGATATTTATATAATGCAAAAAGACAATTAATTTCTATAAACTTTGTGATTTTAAAAAAAGAAATTACATTTGCAATGTATTTCGAATCCAAAATTTGGCGGATACCAACCGAGTGAAGACACCACGGTGGTAAAACAATACGGACGCAAGGTCAAAATAAACGTTACAACCCTTACAACCCATTTTGTGTCGGAGTACAAATAACTTAATATTATTTGTATGAAAACGAAAAACCCTCTTCCAAGCTTTACACCTCCAAATGAAACCTATGGTGTATTTTCTCATATCATTATTTGGAGATTTAGTGTCATTTATGAACAAGTCCCTTTAGAGGGTTGGGATGAAAAATATTGGAATTCTACTTGACAAAAGTCTCTAATAAAATATGTGAAAACATACAAGTTTGAGAGAGAAGAAAACCCAGTTAGACTTTGCTTAGTCCTTAGTAAAGGAGAGTGTTATTACTTTGAAGGTAATAAGATTGAAAAATTCACCAATATTCCAAGCGTCTGAACTTTTGTAGTTATAAATGCAAAGCACTTTAAAGGATATTGATAAGACCCATTTTAAAAAAGATCACAAAAAAAATTTAATAGGTATGGAATATATGTTTATTATACGAGAAGGAGATAAAGAAGCTATATTTGAATTAAAAAATAACTTTAAAAAATCACCTAAAAGTGACATTATTGCAGCATATAACAATTGCGTAAAAATAGGTATAGTTGGTGCTCATGCGCAAGCTCAAAGAATACTCGCATTACACTTTATATTTATCTCAATTTTTGAGAAATCACCAATTAATATTGAACATGATTTGATTATCAGTTTGACGGGTATGATTGGTTTGAAAAATGAGCAATGGTATTACTTAAACAATTAATACAAAAGCATTTTAATTCTATAGGCTACATATGTCTTTTGGTTTCTAATAGTTTGTGACAGTATTTTTCTATTACCGCCAACTTAGAGCTATGATTAGTGGCTCCTTTTCAGGCTAATGATTTTGGGCCATTAATTATAACGTGTGTTATTGGCCGTTTTATTAAACCCCTAATGAGGTTTCTGTAGTTTTATAGAAAGTCTGCAAGGATTTTTGGAAGTAGGGGAGAAGGGAGTGTTTTAAAAACAAAAGCGGCTCAGGTTTTTCCTGAGCCGTTGCTATTCATATGTGCTTACTTACTGTCTTACTTCAATTTATTAAATAAAAGTTCAGCGGCTGGTTCTGAAGAAGCTGGGTTTTGTCCGGTAATTAAGTTGCCGTCTTCTACCACATGAATATTCCAGTCAGCTACTTTAGAGTAGATTCCTCCTTTTTCTTTTAGCATATCTTCTAGCAAGAAAGGGACAATATTGGTTAACTGTAACGCCTCTTCTTCTGTGTTGGTAAAACCGGTTACCTTCTTACCTGCTACCAAAGGTGCTCCTTGTTCGTTTTTCACCTCTTTTAAAACGGCTGGTGCATGACATACAAAAGCCATTGGCTTTTCCTGTGCATGGAAGGCCTCAATTAAAGCAATGGATGTTTTGTCATTAGTCAGATCCCAAAGGGGTCCGTGACCACCTGGATAAAAGACAGCGTGAAAATCATCCGCATTTATCTTGCTCAGCTTTATGGTGTTATTAATGACCTGTTGGGCAGAGACATCGTTATTGTAACGTTTGGTTGCTTCCGTTTGGTTTGCTTCCGTTTTACTTGCGGGGTCTATTGGCGCTATTCCTCCTTTAGGAGAAGCTACCGTTATTTCTATACCCCTATCTAGTAAATTGTAATAAGGAGCTGCAAACTCTTCAATCCAAAATCCAGTTTTTTCACCAGTTTCGCCCAACTTATCATGTGAGGTTAGGACAAATAATACTTCTATTTTTTTCATAGCTATTTTTAATTTATAATTTAACAATCATTTTTCCTTTGTTCTTTCCTTCAAAAAGATCCAAAAAGGCTTGAGGTATATTTTCAAATCCTTCTTTAATGGTTTCTGTATATTTTAGTTTACCCTCTTGCAACCATTCAGCCAATTGTTTTATTCCTTGTGGATGTTTGTCTACATAATCAAAGATGACAAAACCTTGCATAGAAGAACTTTTCTTTATTAAGAAGGTCTGCACGCTATTGCTTTTAGGCATTTCCTTATTGTTGTATACAGAGATGGCTCCGCAGTTCACTGTTCTGGAGAACTTATTGATATTAAAGAATACCGCTTCAGAGATTTCACCCCCAACATTGTCAAAATATACATCTACCCCTGCAGGACACGCTTTGGCAATGGCTTCGTTCATGTTTTTGGTAGTATTGTAATTGATTGCTTCATCAAAATTAAATTCAGATGTAAGCATTTCCACCTTTTCATCGGTTCCGGCAATGCCTACTACCCGCAATCCAAGTATCTTACCAATTTGCCCAACGATACTTCCAACTGCCCCTGCGGCACCAGAAACAAGCAGGGTTTCACCTTTTTTAGGTTTTCCTATCTCTGTCAGTCCCAGATAGGCAGTAAGACCTGTCATACCTAAAATTCCGAGATATGCAGAAAGTGGTGCTTTTTCAGGATCTACTTTAATAAGTCCATCTGCTTTTGCTAACTGTATTTCTTTCCATTGCAACATTCCTGACACCTGGTCTCCTTTAATCAGACTGCTGTGCTTAGATTTTAAAACTTCAGCAATAACACCAGAGACAATTGGTTTATTGAGCTCAAATGGTTCAACGTAAGACTTAGCATCACTCATTCTGCCTCTTAAATAGGGATCTACAGAAACATATTTAGCGCTTAACAAAACCTCTCCTTCCTTTAATTCAGGTATTTCTGAAGTGGTAAGGTCAAAATCTGCCAGCATAGGCGTTCCTTTTGGTCTATTCTTTAAATTGATTGTTCTTGTTTTGTTCATAATGGTTCATTAAGATTTATATCTGTTCCATGCCCTTAGTTTTATTTGATAAAACTTTAATCCATTTATCAAGCATCTCTTTTAATCTCAAGATATCAGCCAACTCAATATTTTCAGTAAGCAGTTCACCGAGCATTTTTTCAGGAATGGGTTTGGCTTCAATTTTCAGTTGCTTTCCTTTTTCTGTGAGTCTGACCACTACAATGCGCTCATCTTTAATAGAACGCATTCGGTTTAGGAGTTCCATTTTCTCCATCCGCTTGATTAGAGGAGATAGGGTATTGGTATTAAGCATGAGCCGCTCTGTGATTTTATTAATAGACAAGCCGTCTTCTTCCCACAATACCATAAGTACCAGGTACTGCGGATAAGTGAGACCCATTTTCTCTAAAAAGGGCTTATATACTTTAGTGATAAGTCTTGAAGTAGAGTAAATTGGAAAGCAAATTTGATTGGCTAGCTTTAGCTGTGAGTCATCCATGCGTAATTAATTTTTCTTTGTTATTTTTCTCCAGGCGTTCCACGAACCGGCTGACCACAATACCCAAACAACCAGCACTGGTTGGAAAAACAAGCGGATTAAACGGGCTTGGTCAGAATCTAATGCGCCAAAAGCATCTTTACCGTCTAGATATTGTGCTATATTTCCAGGAAAGATCAAAATAAAAAATAGCGCCAGCGCCCAACCAAAGGTCACGCGTTGGTTTTTCCAAAAAGCCAATCCCATTCCTAATATTATTTCAACAATACCAGATAAAATAACCACTAGATCTTTGCTCATTGGCAACCAGTCTGGAACTTGTGCCTGAAAGTCAACCCTATTAAAAGTGAGGTGACTAAAACCGGCATAAATCATAAATATTGCCAATAGTATGCGGAATACGTTTTGTATTACTGTAGTTTTTACGTATTTATCCATTATAATTATATTATCGCATACGTTTATATCGTGTGCGATACAAATATACAAATATTTAGTTGATGGCCAAACTATATGGGGATATATTAGAGGAAATACTAAGGAACTTAGGGCTATTTGAGTCTGCTTCTATTGTTTTGATTATTTATTAATTTCTTTTTCAATTAAATTAATAGTGACATCTACGGTATTCAATATTTCAATTAGTTGTTCTTTTAGTAAGCTGTTATTAAAGGATGCTAGGGTAAACCCATTTTTTATTGTCTTGCTTTTTAAAGCCACATTTACGTCTTCTTCTGATAATTCTATTTTGATGTTTGGATTAGACCAAACTTTAATTCCGACTCCAAAATCTATCATTCCAGAATAGGGTTCGTATAGGAAAAGAGTATAGTCGTCATACATATGCTCTCTAATAGTAATCAGTTTTTCATAGGAAGCAGTAATGTCTAAAAGGGAATTTTTAATATCTGCATTCTTAATGATGGACACATTTCCTGAATTAACCAATTCTTTAAATGCAATATTTCTTGGATAGTGAGCTTCCCAAATAAGAACATTTGTCCAATGGTAATAATAATCCGTTAATTGATCTATTTTCACTCCATTGTAGTAACCAATCATTATTTTGGCAGAAGTTACCTTGCTTGCTCTCCTCTCTATTATGCTGTTTAATCCTATTTTGTCATTTTGTAAATCTTGAAGAATATTTTCAAGAATTACTAGTTCCTGTCTTTTATTTTTTGCGCTTTCATTTAAGTTGTTTATCTGTAAAGCAATTAAAATTCCAATCACTACAAGGACAATTTCTCCAATGGCATATTTGAAATACTTGCCTGTTTTATTTTGTTCCATAAGATCGTAGCGTATTTTTCTAAAGAATTTTATCATGGGTTATTCCCTTTTTTATCAAATAATTAGTCGCACGCCACCCAGTTCTTCAATCTTATATGGGAAATGATCCCCAGGTGAACCAATAAACATAAAGTTGATTGGAATATTCCATTCTTTTGATAATCTATTAATGAGCTCAGGACCAAATGGGTCATCTAACTCAATGAAATCAATCTTGATCTTGGGATATTCTCTATCAATGACATTAATGTCATTCCTAAATTGTTCGGTGATGGCCACTCTGTTTCTAATGGCGGACACTATTTTCAATTTTTTTGTGTGTTCATTATTTTGAATGTAAAGCATGACTTTGTTTAAAGTTTCTACATTATCATCTTTTGTAAAATAGACAAATTCCTGAGAATTAATGTCATCAATGACCGAGAGTATTTTCTTATCAGTGTTTAAAACAAATTTTCTAAAAGGATCAAAAACAGAGTGGATTAACCTCAATAGGACTTTTAGCAATACAGTCCGGTTTAGCATGATCAGAATCAATACAATGAATGGCACAAAATATTCAAGGAAGACAGATAAATTACTGGGTACTCCCGCTCTTGGTTCCATTATTATATTTCCTACCAAAGCAACAATAACAGCTGCAATTGCAACCAATACTGAAAGCCAGGTAGCTTTTTCAGGTCTAGGCAACGAATTGCGCTTAACTTTTAATAGGATGTTCCCTATTCCAAACAGGGCCATTACAGATAAAAAGGAAATAGTATAAACGCCGGCCAATAGTTTTACATCTCCTTTAGTAATAAGAAGTACAGATATGGTTAAGATTAAGAAAATAAGGATGATCCGGTAGGAACTTCCCCTATTATTTTTCTTTAAAAAATACTGGGGTAATATCCTGTCAAGAGCCATCCGTTCAAGCAAACCTGTAACGCCAACAAAACTGGTAAGTACCGCTCCACTTAGCACTAAAAAAGCATCAATTCCAATTAAAATGGCTAACCAATTGCCCCCCACGTGCGATGCCATTTCTATTAATAGTGTATTTTGATACGCATCGCTTTGTAACAGAGGCATGGCAAATAATGAAAGCGCAAACAAGGCAGCTAATGGATTAATAATACTCACCACAATCCACATATTTTTCAATGTTTTTGGGAATACTCCTTTCTGTTGTTCTTCTACAAAGTTGGCAGAGCTTTCGAACCCAGAAACGCCTAACATGGAGGCTGCAAAACCAAGAAAAATAGCATTGGTGATACTCCCGCCTGTGGTGGGAAAATGCCAGTTTTCAATAAATATTTCCACCCCATGAGTTAGAAGAAAAAAAATGATAAAAGCACTTAGTATAGCAAAAGAGGTTAAATGGAAAAGGAAAATCCCTATGGCAACTTTGGCAGATTCAGAAACACCGCCAATGGTAAGAACACCAAAAAGGCTCAGTAATATGATGGTGGCAATAATGATAGGAATTGTTGGAATTAAATGATGGAGATAATGAATGGCTTCATTTGCAGAAATGACTGCTGTAGCCATATAAGACAATAGCGTTAGTGTGGCGGCAAAGGAGGCCATAGATTTACTAGTTGTATTTAATAATGCATTATAGGCACCCCCAATTAAGGGTAATGCGCCAACTACTTCTCCGTATATTCTTCTAAACAGAAAAAGTACCAAGGAAACAATAAGGAGTGTAATCCAAGCATATTGCCCAGCAAAGGCTATGGCTATGGCAGATACGTATAATACAGATGAGCTTATGTCATTACCACATATAGCTGTAGAGGCTAATTCAGATAATTTTTTACGCTCTTTCATTAGTTTGCTTCATGCTTTTTGGTGTTTTTTGATTCGTCAGAAATTCATTTCCGTCAGCACAAATCCAATAAGGTTCGGACACTACAGAACGCCTTATTTGCCACATACCGTATTGTAAATAGTTTTAATACTTAATTTATTCCAGTTCTATTTTATCTATAAGTAGTTCAAATTTTTCTTCGTTTTTGTTTCCTATTAAGAAAGTTATTTCTTCAATATAATCCTCTGAAAAATTTGGTTTCTCAAGATTTCTTCCCCTAAATGAGGGGTACATATCTTTTAGAGGGATTTGTATTTCTTGCCAGTCTCCATTAGTAGAGAAGGGGGAGATATAGGAATAATAATCCCTTGAATTGGATTTTATTCTAAATTGATACTTTTTATTATCCCCTTTTATTTTAAGGACAATTATATTGAAATCCTTAATTAATTTTCTTTTAAATGCATACTTCACAGAAGAGAACCCTCCGTTGTTATCTAATGATATAGAACCTTTAAAAACACCATAACCTTCTGGACTTAATCCAAAGGAAGCTGATGATTTTCCGCCCATAACACCATCATTAATAATTACCCAGTTTTTCAGTTCTGATCTTTGATTAAAATGGAAGATTATATTTGGCGTCATAGAGGTAAACAGGATGATTATAAAAATTAAGTATTTCAAAATATATATTTACTATTAACAACTTAGGGCTAAACTTACTAGTACGTTTAGCCCTAAGCTGTCATTACTTTTTGTTGCTGTATTTTTTTATGGAAAATACTTTTATAAATAAATCCCTCCAATAGTGATTACAGTCTAATTAAATTGGCTGCTATTTTTTTGTGCTTTCAATTTCAATAGCTTCTGTTGCCCCATCAATGGGTGCCTTTTCCTTTTTTAGATGTTTGTCTAAAAATTTAAGAATTCTACTGTAAGATTCAATTTGGTTTTCTTTTTTTACAAAACCATGACCTTCATCTTCAAACAATACATATTCTACAGGAACCCCATTTTTTCTTACACCAGCAACAATTTCATCAGATTCTACTTGTAAAACTCTAGGGTCTTGAGATCCTTGTAAAACAATTAATGGTTTGGTTACTTTATCCGTATGAAATAACGGAGAAATTTGTTTCAATCTAATAGAATCTGCCGTATACGGATCTCCTAATTCTAGGTATAATGATTTTCTCTGAGATTCCCAATATGGTGGAATACTCTTTAATGTTCTAATCCAATTGGTAACACCAAATAAATTAACACCAACATCAAATTCTTCTGGAGTGTAGGTGAGTGCTGCCATAGTCATATAACCCCCATAAGAACCGCCCATAATACCTATTTTATCACCGTCAATTTCAGATTGAGACGCTAGCCAGTTTTTGCCTTCTACACAATCTTGTAAATCTTTTTCTCCGTGGTTTAAGTCATCCATTTGGTAGAACGTTTTTCCGTAGCCACTACTACCCCGGTTATTTACTGCTAAAACTGCATAACCATGATTGACCATGTATTGTATTAAAGAACTAAACCCTTGTCTTGTTTGCCCTCCAGGCCCACCGTGAACCCAAACCATTGCAGGTACTTTGTTTTCTGCGGAAGCTTGCTTAGGTACATAATAGATGGCAGGAATTACAGTGCCGTCAAAGGACTCATAACGCACTACTGTTGCAGTGACTAGATCTTCTGCATTGATCTGCTCATTTAATACATTAGTAAGTTTGTGTTGTTCTTTGGTTTCAAAATTATAGGTATATAAATCTGAAGGTGCGTTAGAACCACCCACATACATACGCATCCATTTTTCGTCATCGCTAAACCCAACACTAGTAATACTTTTATCTTCAAAATCTGGTAAATTGATAGCTGTCATGGTGTCGGTATCTAACACTTCAATGACATTTTTACCATCCTCATTTACATAAACCACCATATAAGTCCCTTCAGAAGTGAAACTGGCGCCAGAAATATCCCATGATTTCTCCCATACTTTTTTCTTCTCTTGTGTCTCTAGGTGATACGACATTAAATAAGCAAATTCAGCCCCGTCATCTGTGGTATAATAGAAGGTTGCATTGTCTTTAGAAAAATCTTGAGCAGAATTTGCACTTTGATTTGTATTCACCTGAACCATTTCTTTGGTCTTTACATTGTAAAGTGATAAATCACTATCATTAGTGTTTAAAGATTTGGTTAGCGCAAAATAATTTTCATCGCTAGATATCCCCGAAAAATTAAGTCCATCATTATTTTGATAGAGCATTTCCGAAGCATAGCCATCTATAGACATTTTATACACATCAAAGAATCTAGGGTCTCTTTTATTAGATCCATAATATAAATATTTCTCATTTTTAGACCAACCGTAAAAATCAGATTTGGCACCTAATACTGGTGTGATGTCTTTGATAGTACCATCTAGTTCTCTTACAAATAAATGATCAATTTCATCACCATTTCCATCTGCACTCAATAACATTCTGTCATCATTTGGGAAATAAGAGTTTGCTGAAATGGAGGTGCTATCTGATTGTGTAATAGCTGTCATTTCTCCTCCTTTTGCAGGAATAGTGAACACGTTATAAATACCTGAGCGGTTACTAGACACTAATAGATTGCTGTTGTCTGATGAAAAGCTTCCACCCCCTACAGATTCATTATCCATAAATTGTTCAATAGAGTATTCTATAATTTCTATTTGAGCCATCTTATTTTCTTTTTTGCAAGAAAACATGAGGGTTACAATTACTAATCCTAAAATTTTTGATTTCATAATATTAGTTTTTGGTTTTTAATAAAATTACGCTATTATAATCAATATCTGAATGACACCTATTTATGGAGCACCTCTTAATGATTAGAAGAATGCACTCTGTTTAATTTAATTATTTCATTTCTGGTGACGATGCTGATTCGTGCGCATAAACTATTTTCCATTCATTGTCTATTTTCTTAAAAAGCATAGTTCCAACGTAAGATTCAATTTTCATTTTCTCGCCAGTTTTCATTTCAAACTCATTTTGGCCATACCAAGTAAGGAGCACTTTGTTTTTTGTCAGAAATTTAAATTGCTCATTTTTTGTAACAAATTTCATCGAATTTAATTGTTTAAAAGATTCTGTATTGGCTTCTTTCATTCCATTATAGTCTAAAAAAGTCCCGTCAGGATTGACTACTAAAAAGTCAGAGGCGTTTGAATATGGACTCATAGCCATTTCAATATTTAACTGTCCAGCACCCTTTACAATTTTTTCTACCTGCGCTGAAATTTCTTTTTTAATAGTTTCTTTTTCTTTCGATGTTAATTCAGAACTTTCGTTTTTACAAGAAAATAGAGAAAGAGATGTTAAAATAAAAGCTCCTGCGAGTACAATTACGGATGTTTTTTTTCGAATTCTTTTCATAATAAATGCTTCTTTATATAATTAGGATTGGCTTTAAGCCGCGTCATAAAAGGATGCTTTGCTTGTATTTATTCAGTGCTAATTGAATCTTCTGTGAATTTATCTGAAATAGCAGTTACATTTTTAGCAAAAGTGCTTAAAAGTAATAGGCAAACAATGCTTAGGCAGTTTGTTGGGTATTTGAGGGTCATATTTTCGGTATAGGTAGTGGTTGCCAGCCCTAGCTATTCAGCAGGAATGATTCCAAGTTGCTGATAAAAAGACAGATTGTCCATAAAATCTTCTTCCTGCGATATTTTTCCATCTTTCATTTTTACCATTGTGACACCGTCAATATCTACCTGTCTTCCACTAGCTGGTATTCCAAAAAATTCTCCTGAGTGAATGCCTTTAAAATTCCAATGTTTTACAATGTCATTGCCTTGTCCAAACACATTGACAATTGTGAAAGTGATGTCTGAAAATCCTGTAAGATAATTTTGGTAGTAGGTCTTAAACCCCTGAATACCCGCTATATTTTCTGGCACTGTTATAAGGGTCACATTTTCATCAAAATTAGTTTGGTTTATTTTGTCAATGTCTCCTTTGTTAAGAATGTCATCCCAAACTGTTTCATACATTTTTAGATTTTCACCTAACTGCATTTCTGCTTTTTCTAAAGCCATATGTGGGTCAGTTGGCTCACTTGCAGTTTCATTTTTACAATTCGTAAAACCCAGTAAAAGGAATAAAGCAAATACGCTACTTAAAAAAGTTTTGGATAATTTTTTCATCTTTGTTTTGTTATTTATTAATAGTGGTGTTTAAAGCGTTCGGCTGATTTTTGACCTGCTTTAAAAGTTTTCACTATTTGCAAAATACAAATATTTTTAAAATAAAGCGAAAATTCATCTATATGGGACTTATAAGCAGTAGCAATCCAACTCCAATAATTAAAACACCAAAAAGAATTACAGTATATTTATTGATAGGAGTCATATTTTAAGGGCTGTATTTAAATGGGGTATAACGCCCTGTTAAATGCAACTTCACATAGCCCTTAATGGTAAATGGTTATTTAGTTTTTTATTCAATAATGAATACAAACTATGCTTTTTTGTTGAATATTATGTGCATTTTATTTATATTTAGTGGACATTAATTTTAAATTTGATCATTATGAAAAACTACATCTTAAGTTCAGTTTTAGCATTTTTTGTTACCGCATTGATGTATTCTCAAAGCTCTTCTTCAGATTTTAATTCTGGTGATGTTTTTTTAATTGGGAATGTGAAGTATAATAATTACAAGCACATTAATTTCCCAAGAGCTAACTTTATTATAAAAAAAGGGGGCATAGCCAACTATAAGAATATTAAAGGCAAAAAAGTGGTAATCACTTCTATTGATGAGAAAAGGAATGGAAAACGTGTGGCAACAATAAAACTTGTTGAACCGAGAAAATTTTTTAATAGTCATAAGTATCTTACTGTTGACATTGACGAAGCAATAAAAAATAAAGAATTATTAACAGTTGTAGATTAATTGATTTTTAAAAGGCTTTCTATTCTAGAAGGCCTTTTTTATTATAAAAAAAATATGGGTATGACATTCTATAATAAAGTTAAATGGGTTCTTGGAATTCTAATGATTTTTATTTTAATACTTGCCACTAATTTAATTGATAAAAATAATTTTGTAAGAGTCAAAGATTCTGTAGTTGCAATTTACGAAGACAGACTTATTGCAAATGATTTAATTTATGAAATATCCAATTCAATTCAGGAAAAAGAGATTGCAGTTGCCGTTTCAGATTCAGTCTTCTTTTTAGATAGGAACAAACAAGTTAGCAAAGATATTCAGGGTTTTGTTTATAGGTTTGAGCAAACAAAACTGACCACAAAAGAGAGGCAAGTATTCAATGATTTTAAAAAGAATTTAGAATCACTTAGAAATTTCGAAACTGCTTTTATTCAGTCAAAATTTGTTCAAAATACAGCTTTAGTCAAACGGATTTCAGAAGTTAAGGATAATCTGTATGATTTGTCAAAAATTCAGTTAGATGAAGGCAAAAAGCAAATGTCAATAAGTGAAAAAGCGATTAGTTCAGTGGAACTTTTTACGCAAATTGAAATATATATATTAATATTTCTCGCAATTCTTATTCAGATAATTGTCATTTATAAGCCAAAAGATAGCTAAAAAACACCCGACTATAGTTATATTATCTTCCTAATAGGTCTTTTTAAATTCATCATTTTATATCTGATTGTCTTGATCTAGTTGACTTTCCGTTTCTATGAAACCTTCCCTTTTTCCGTAACCCCTTTAGTACAGCCAGCTTTAAACAGTAAATGGTTTATACGAACGCCCTCTTTAGTTTTAAGATTGATTTTTTCAAAGGTCCCCTTAAAGTCAAATTTTTAATCTACAGCTCACTTGGTGGGACTGAAAATAAACGGTTCTTGATTGACGTATAAAAGACCCCTAGAGTGATTCCTATTTTCACATATAAGCTTGTCTATTTACAGGTTTTTAAATTTTATTCTAGTTTATCTGTTCTTTGGCTTGGTTTTAGTGGCTAATGTGTTAGTAGGTTAAACTAAAATGTTTGCTGCGTAAGAATTATGCAAAGGGTATTTTTTAAATTTAAAAATCATATGATGAATCAAGTTAAAGAAAACAACACGATTAAAGTAAATTATACGGGTAAGTTGTCTGACGGACAGGTTTTTGATAGCTCTGAAGGAAAAGAACCATTAGAGTTTACTCTAGGACAAGGACAGATAATACCTGGTTTTGAGAAAGGGGTAATGGACATGAAGTTAAATGAAAAAAAAACCATTACAATTGCTAAAGAGGAAGCGTATGGAGAAATCAACGATGATTTAAAACAAGAAGTACAAAAAACTGAACTTCCTGAAGATATTACACCTAAAGTTGGTATGGGACTCATTTCTAAAACTCCAGATGGGAAAGAAACGAATTTACGTGTGATTGAAGTTAAAGCCGAAACTGTTGTCATAGATGGAAATCACCCTCTGGCTGGTGAAGCCCTTATTTTTGACGTGGAAGTAGTAGGAATTAAAGATACAGAGATCACAAAATAAATTACTTTTTACTACATTTTTTAAATAAAAAGCAGCTTCCTCGGAAGCTGCTTTTTTGTAATAGTATTGGCCATAAGCCGGGTAATAAAGATTGGTTGGTGGTATTTATATTTAATAAAGTTTGGTTAACAAAATTTCCAATTTATAAACATACGTTTTTTAAATTATAAAAAAGCTTTGTGCACCATTAAAGTGTATATCAATTGCTTTTAAAAAAAAGGATATCGGCCAGAGGCCAACTTAAACCGCTACGTTGTAGGTTCTTAGGGCGTCGTTTAAAGATGTTTTCTTGTCTGTGCTTTCTTTTCTGGTGCCTATAATAAGGGCGCAGGGTACTTGGAAATCTCCAGCTGGGAAGGTTTTGGTGTAGCTTCCTGGGATTACTACAGACCTGGCGGGCACTAAGCCTTTGCGTTCTATTGGTGTGTCTCCGGTGACGTCTATAATTTTGGTAGAGGCAGTGAGTACTACATTAGCGCCTAATACGGCCTCTTTTTCTACGCGTACTCCTTCTACTACTATGCATCTAGAGCCTATAAATACGTTGTCTTCTATAATAACAGGGGCGGCTTGTAAGGGCTCTAATACCCCTCCAATACCCACGCCACCACTCAGGTGAACGTTCTTGCCTATTTGGGCGCAGCTGCCCACGGTGGCCCAGGTGTCTACCATGGTGCCGCTGTCTACATAAGCGCCAATGTTTACATAACAGGGCATTAGAATAGTGCCGGGGGCTATGTAAGCGCCATGTCTGGCCACAGCGTTGGGTACCACTCTAATTCCTTTTTCTTTATAGCCTCTTTTTAGGGGCATTTTGTCATGGTATTCAAAAATACCTACTTCAAATGTTTCCATTTTTTGGATAGGAAAATAAAGCACTACGGCCTTTTTCACCCACTCATTAATGACCCACCCGTCTGCTGAGGGAGCGGCACATCTAAGTTGGCCTAGGTCTATTTGGTTAATGACTTCTCTAATGGCGGCCTGTGTGTCTGCTTTTTCTAATAAGGTTCTGTCTTCCCAAGCGGCCTCTATAATAGGTCTATAATCTGTCATAATAAGGATTGTTTTAAGCGTAAATATAGTTTCAATTTCAGGAAAAGGGAGTAGAATCTTATAGTTGTAACATAATTAGGGCTATTTTTGCAAAAAAAAACTTGAACAGAATAATAGCGTTAGATTTTGGAGTGAAGAGAACGGGAGTGGCCGTTACAGATCCTATGCAAATTATTGCATCGGGTTTAGAGACTGTAGAGACTGCTTTACTTATTCCCTATTTGAAAAAATATATGGAAACAGAACCGGTGAGTACTATTGTGTTAGGAGAACCCAGGCAGATGGACCATAAACCTTCTGAGTCTGAAGTGCATATTTTGGCGTTAATCCCAAAATTAATGACTGCTTTTCCAGGGATTTTAATTGAGAGACAAGATGAGCGTTTTACCTCTAAAATGGCTGTTCAGGCCATGATAGCTGGAGGGATGAAAAAAAAGAAAAGACAAGAAAAGGGCATGATAGACCAAATTAGTGCCACTATTATATTACAAGCTTATTTAAATAGAATATCATGATATTACCCATAGTTGCTTACGGAGACGCCGTATTAAAAAAAGTAGCCCATGACATTGCCGCAGACTACCCAGCTTTAGAGAGTCTGATAGAGAATATGTGGGAAACTATGTACCAGGCTCATGGCGTTGGTTTGGCAGCACCGCAAGTAGGTTTGCCTATTAGATTGTTTGTCATAGATGCCACCGCTTTTGCAGATGACGATGCGCTTACCAAAGCAGAAAAAGATGTGTTAACAGATTTTAAGCAGGTATTTATCAATGCAAAAATCATAGAAGAGACCGGAGAGGAATGGTCTTTCAATGAGGGCTGTTTAAGCATTCCAGATGTGAGAGAAGATGTTTTGCGCAAGCCAGATATTACCATTAGCTATGTAGATGAAAACTTTAAAGCCCATACCAAAAGCTTTGACGGTTTGTTGGCTAGGGTTATTCAGCATGAATACGATCATATAGAAGGTATTTTATTTACAGACAAATTGAGCTCTCTAAAAAAGAGAATTTTAAAGGGGAGATTGAGTGATATATCTAAGGGAAAAATTAGTGCAGACTACCGCATGCGTTTTCCAGAAATGAAAAAAGGCAGGTAAACCATTTTTTATATAAGTTAAAAGTTTCATATTTGCCAAAATTTTAAGAATCGTATGAGTTTAGATAAAATTTTATCCATTGCAGGAAAACCAGGTTTATTCCAAATGGTAACCCAAACAAGAGGTGGTTTTGTAGCTGTTTCTTTAGTAGACGGCAAAAAAGTAACGGTAAACTTAAAGAGCAATGTCAGCGTACTTTCTGAAATAGCTATTTATACTTTACAAGAAGAAATGCCTTTAATAGAAGTTTTCAAGAAGATTTCTGAAAAGGAAATGGGTGCTAAAACAGCGGTTTCTCATAAGGCAGATAAATTAGATTTAGAAGGGTATTTCTTTGGGGTTATGCCAAATTATGACGAGGATAGGGTCTATGCTTCAGATATTAAAAAGGTAATTCAGTGGTACAATATCTTACAGGAGAATAAGTTGTTAGACTTTTCTGCAGAAGCATTAGAGGCCAGTAGCAATAAGGGGGTAGACAAAGGGGCTGCTGCCTCTGGTAAAATGACTACTCCTAAAGGAAACGTAAAACAGGCGGGCCCTAAGGCGTCATCTGCTGCTAAAGGCGGAGGAAAGACTTCTAAGGCGGCGGTTAAAAAATAAACAGATATTTCTGTAATTTGAAAAAGCCAGCGCATAGCGCTGGCTTTTTTTTTACCACCCTTTAATGAAATAATATCATACCTTTAGTTTGCAAAAAAAATCTAACTGTATGATGTTTAAAAATATTTTAGGGGCTTTGGCCCTTAGTGCTTTATTTACTGCCAATACCCAAGCACAAGAAAAAGCAACGGCCATCAATGACACTATTAAAAAGGCCACCAAAGAGTTGCCTTTAGAACCCACAAGAAGCATAGATTTTAAGGCTACAGAAGCCACCTGGATGTCTTTAGACGTAAGTCCAGACGGCAGTACTATTGTCTTTGACCTCATGGGAGACCTTTACAGCATGCCCATAGCAGGTGGAACAGCTACCGCACTTACTAAAGGCTTGGCATATGAGGTACACCCGCGTTTTAGCCCAGATGGGAAATCGCTGGCCTATATTTCAGACAAAAGTGGTTCAGATAATATTTGGGTCATGGACCTAGCCACTAAAGAAGACAGACAGCTTACCAAAGAGTCTAAGGATAATTTTTTCTCTGCCGCTTGGACCCCAGACGGAGACTATATAGTAGGTGCAAAAGGAAAGAGAAATATTAAACTACACCTCTACCATAAAGATTCTGGAAGTGGGGCCGCCTTAATTCCAGAGCCTAAAAATTTAAAAACCATAGACCCTGCTTTTGGAGCGAACGGGAAATTGCTCTATTTTTCTCAGAGAAATAGTGCCTGGAATTACAATGCACAGCTTCCTCAATACCAAATAGGGACCTACAGCATGGAAGACGGCAGTGTCAATGAGATTACTTCTAGGTATGGTTCTGCTTTTACACCCACCCTGTCTAAGGACGGAACTTGGTTGGTATACGGCAGTAGGTTTGAAACCCAAACAGGCCTGGTGCTCAGAAATTTAAAAACAGGCTCAGAATCTTGGCTGGCTTACCCGGTACAAAGAGATGAGCAGGAGTCTATAGCACCCTTAGGTGTGTTGCCAGCCATGGCTTTTACACCAGACTCAAAGTCTTTAGTAGTGTCTTATGGCGGTAAAATAAACCGCATAAGCATAGCAGATAAGTCTAGTGTAGAAATTCCATTTACAGCTCAAGTAGCTTTAGAATTAGGGCCTCAATTAGATTTCAAATATCCTATTTCTGACAGCCAAACGGCCATGGCTTCTCAAATTAGAGACGCCAAACCGTCACCAGACGCTAAGCGTTTGGCCTTTACAGCTCTAAACCGTTTGTATACTATGGAGCTTCCAAACGGAACGCCTACAAGAGTGACTCAAAATGATTTTACAGAGGCACAACCCGCCTGGTCACCAGATGGAAAAAGCTTGGTGTTTTCTACTTGGAATGGAGCGGAGGGTCATTTGTACAAGGCTACTTTTAACAGAAAAACGGCTTTAGTAAGATTGACTCAAACCTCTGGTATTTACAGCCAACCGCGTTGGTCTTATACCCAAAACAGAATTGTGTTTTTAGCGGGCAGTACACAAGTATACAAAGACGCTATAGGCCCCATGGCCTCTCATGCCACAGAAGACCTTATGTGGGTGTCTGCAAAGGGTGGTCCCAATGTACTTATAGCCAAATCTAAGGGCAGAGAAATGCCTCATTTTACTAAAGTAGAAGATAGAATTTATCTGTACAGTGGGAGCAAAGGCCTGGTTTCTATTAGATGGGACGGTACCGATGAAAAGGAGCACCTAAGCCTCACAGGAATAGAGACTTTTGGTTCTTCTGATTATTTTAAGGAAGACCATGACCTTGCTTTTGGTGTGAGTAAGGCTGCTGCACTTCCCTCTGCAGAGGACGCTTGGAGAGAAGATAACAAAGCTTCTACCGCTTCTGAAATTATGATTTCACCAGACGGGAAAACAGCCCTGGCTAAGATTAACAATGATATTTATTCTGTGATTATTCCTATGTATGGCCAAACACCTAAGATTTCTTTAGCCAAGGCCAGCACTGCTGCTTTTCCAGCTCATAAACTCACTGTTTTTGGTGGGGAGTTCCCTGTATGGGGAGACCAGAGTGATAAAATATACTGGTCTTTAGGGGCTAGTTTCTTTACTTATGACTTGCCTGCCGCTAAAGTGTACCAAGATCAGTTGGCTGCAGAAAAGAAGCTAGAAGAAGCGGCTAAAAAGGCAGAAGCCTTAGTTAAAAAAGACACTACAGAAGTAGCTAAAAAAGAGGAAAAGAAAGAAGACCCAAAACCTTTTATGGCCGCTGAATTAAAAGTAAAAGTGGCCTTTCAAAAAGACTTGGCCAAGGGGGTTTTACTGCTACAAGGTGCTAGAATTATTACCATGAATGGAGATGAGGTCATTGAGAACGGAGACCTTCTTATTAAAGACCATAGAATTGCCGCAGTAGGTGTTTCTGGAAGCCTAGAAGTACCGGACAACGCTACTGTTATGAATATGAGCGGCAAAACCATTACACCTGGTTTTATAGATACCCACGCGCATATGTGGCCCAATTGGGGTATTCAAAAAAACCAAGTATGGATGTATGCAGCCAATTTGGCTTATGGGGTCACTACCACTAGAGATCCGCAAACAGGCTCCACAGACGTGCTCACCTATTCAGATATGGTAGACGCTGGTAAGATTGCAGGCCCTAGAATTTATTCTACAGGTCCTGGTGTGGGCTATTGGGCTTATAAAATAGAGAGTTTAGACCACGCCAAAGAGGTGCTAAAACAATACAGTGAGTACTACAACACCAAGAGTATTAAAATGTATTTGGTAGGGAACCGCCAACAGCGCCAGTGGGTGATTATGGCTGCCAAAGAGTTAAAACTCATTCCTACCACAGAGGGTGGTTTAGATTTTAAACTCAATATGACCCAACTCTTAGACGGTTACCCAGGGCATGAGCACTCTTTGCCTATCTATCCTATTTATTCAGATGTGGTAAAGACCATTGCTGACGCAAAAATGGCTGTAACCCCTACTTTACTAGTTTCTTATGGAGGCCCATGGGCAGAAAATTTCTATTATGCCACAGAGAATGTATGGGGAGACGCCAAACTACAGTTTTATACGCCTTATGAAGAATTGGCCGGAAAGTCTAGACGCAGACCAGGATGGTTTATGGAAGAGGAGCATATATTTAAAAAGCACGCAGAATTTATGAATGACCTTGAAGCTGCTGGTGGTATTGGCGGTATAGGAAGCCACGGACAATTACAAGGCTTGGGGTACCACTGGGAACTCTGGTCTGTAGGAAGTGGCGGTTTAAGCCCACACGGAGCCCTTAGGTTTGCTACTATTCTAGGCGCACAATCTCTAGGTTTAGACGGTGATTTGGGAAGTATAGCTGCAGGTAAAATAGCAGATTTAGTGATCTTAGATGCCAACCCTTTAGAAGACCTTAGAAACACTAATACGGTGTCTAAAGTTGTAAAAGACGGGAAGGTATACGACACCAAAGCCTTAGACCAAGTATGGCCAGAGGCTAAAAAAGCCCCTTCTTATTACTGGCAGACACCCGCTCCTTTAGCACTTCCAGGGATTAAGTAAAAAAGACATTATTCATATAAAAAAGCCAGCGCATAGCGCTGGCTTTTTTATTGGGTTATTTCTGTTTTAAAAATTAGTCTTTACCTAAAGTTTTAGGGTCTGAGACTGTGGTTTCCCAATCTATTTTAGCAGAGCGGTAATAATTTATTTGATAGCGGTCAAAGAAATGGCTTTGCTTGGCCAAACGGGCTTTGTAGTGGTCCCAAGACCTAAGCGCTGGAGTGGTCCAAGCCAGTTCTGCATAGCCAGGCAGTCTAGGAAAGGCCATAAATTCTATCTCATCACTATTGCTTACCGTTTCTGACCAAAGGGGGGCTTCTATTCCTAGAATGAGTTCTTTAGGTACCCCTTTGGCGTAGGTTTCTGGGGTCCACATATAGGCAGTGTCTACAGGCACATATCCCGCCCAATGTAGGCCGTATGGAGAATCTTCCTGGTACTGCATGTCTAGGTAGGCTTTTTTAGCTGGAGATAGCAGTACCTTCATGCCTTTTTGAACAGCAATGGCTGCGTTTTCCTCTGAGGCCCAAAATTGAGCTACTGCAGTTTCATCTGTGTGGGCAGTGACAATTTCATCCCACCCAATTGGCGTTTTACCCGCTTGCTTTACAATTTCACTTACCCGGTCTATAAAAGTAATATAGTCCATTTTTTCAGTGACATGGCTTTCATCGCCCCCTAAATGAAAATAGGGTCCAGGGCTCATGGCTGCAATTTCACCCACCACATCTGTTACAAAATCATAGACCTTTTCATTGTTGGCGTCCCAAGTGCTAAAGCCTACTTCTGTGCCCGTATACAATGCTGGTGTTTTTCCATTTCCATTTAAAAATGGATAGGCCACAGAGGCCGCATTGGTATGGCCGGGCATGTCTACTTCTGGTACAATGCTTATAAAGTGCTTGGCCGCATAAGCCACTAAATCTATATACTGTTCTTTGCTGTAATAACCACCTAGGCCACCGCCCACTTCTTTACTGCCTCCCACTGCTGTAAGTTTGGGCCAGGCGTCTATGGCAATGCGCCATCCCTGGTCATCTGTTAAATGTAGGTGTAGGGTATTTATTTTATAATAGGCCAGTTGGTCTATAAAGCGCTTTACTTCTGACGTATTAAAAAAGTGCCTGGCCACATCTAACATAGCCCCCCTATACGCGTAGTAAGGAGCGTCTGAAATATACCCACCGGCTAGCACCCACAAGGGGTCTTGGGCCAGCCCAACTGATGCTTTTTCTGGAATGAGTTGTCTGAGGGTTTGAATGCCTCTAAACAGGCCTGCAGCCGATACGCCTTGTAAGACCACCTCCTGTTCTCCCACACTTAAAGTATAAGCTTCACTGACCTCATAAGGGTTTTTAAGGTAAGCGCTTAGGTTTTTATTTCCTTCATGTATGGCGCTTTTTAGGGTTGGCACTTCCCATAGAATTTTAATTTTGGGAGCACCTTTGTGAGGGTTTTTAGGATTTACCTTTAGTAGGAGTCCTGTTTTTTGAAATATTTTTTCTACAGTAAACCTCCCTAAGTTTTTCATGGCTTCACTGCTGTCTGCCACTAGAATATAGCTGTCTTTGTAAAGGGCAAAGGCCTGCTCATTTTCTGTTATTTCTAAAGGCCTAGGAATTAGACCCGCCTGTGAGAGCTCCATTTCTGGTGCCTGAACAACAATGCTTTTGTCTTGGCAGCTGCAAGTCAGTAGCAGTGCAATGGCTGCGGTAATTGTGGGTTTAAAAAGAATATTTTTCATGGGTTTGGTCTGGTTTTTATTTTAGTATTAAGGGTCCAATGACTTGTTCCCAAAGCTGGTATCCTTTCTGGTTCATATGCAGGCCATCTGAAATAAAAAGATCTTCTTTAAGGGCCTTGTTCTCAAGCATTGGTGCCCAAACATCTGCAAAGGAGACCTGACTTTTTCTATGACTAAATCTTTGAAACTTTTTATTTAATTTTAGATATTTATCTTTTAAAGACCACCTACTCAAAGAGGGTTTTACTGCAATGAGCACAATTTTTGTCTCTTTGTTATCTCTTTTAATTTTTCTGATTATTTTTTTTGTGGTGGCCAGTACTTTTCTGGGTGACACCCCTTCAAATAGGTCATTGTCTCCCTCATAAATGAATACCTGTGCGGGCTTAAAGCGTGTGATTAAAGGTTTGTGAAATATCAATAAATCTTTAGCAGTAGAACCCCCAAAACCTGTATTAATAATATTAGTATTGTTAAATACCAGCGCTAGGTTTTTCCAAAGCCTTACACTAGAGCTCCCTGTAAAGACAATAGGGCTAGCGTCCAACGGAAGGTTTGCATATGTATTTTCTATGCCTTTAACTTCATCATTAAATAAATTTTGAGCCTTTGTAGAGGGGTATGTACCCAGCAAAATAACAAAAAACAAAGTAATTTTTTTCATGACATAAAATTTTAATCAAGGTACATCATTCCTAGTTTTGAAGAATTATTTTTTAGACCTATGACGTATAAAGTCTTAGTTTTGTCACATACAAGCCTATTACAGTGCTTATTTAAGATAAAACCACTGCTATGAATACAAGAAAAGCCCAGTTAGCCGCATATGACAGATTGCTCACCATTATGGATGAACTCAGATTGCAATGCCCCTGGGACCAGAAGCAAACCATGGAAAGCCTTAGGCTCTTAACCATAGAAGAAACCTATGAACTGGCAGACGCTATTTTAGAGAATGACGTTCAAGAGGTGAAAAAGGAATTGGGAGATTTATTGCTGCATTTGGTGTTTTACGCTAAAATAGGAAGTGAGCAAAAAGCTTTTGATATGGCAGATGTGGCCAATGAAATATGTGAGAAACTCATTCATAGACACCCTCATATTTATGGAGATGTAGTGGTTGCAGATGCCGCAGAAGTCAAGAGAAATTGGGAGCAATTAAAGTTAAAAGAGGGAAAGAAAAGTGTGCTGGAAGGAGTTCCAAATGGCCTACCAGCGCTTGTGAAAGCCTATAGAATTCAAGAAAAGGTAGCGGGTGTTGGTTTTGATTGGGAGCATCCAGAGCAGGTCTGGGAAAAAGTGCAAGAAGAACTGGAAGAATTTAATGTAGAGGTGAAAGCGCAGGACAAAGACGCCATGGAGGCAGAATTTGGTGACCTATTATTTTCCATGATTAACTACGCTAGAGCCATAGGAATTAATCCTGAAAACGCCTTGGAGCGAACCAATCAAAAATTTAAAAAGAGATTTGAGTACCTAGAGTCTAAAGCCAGTGAAAAAGGACTTTCTTTGGCAGATATGAGCTTAAAAGAAATGGATGTATTTTGGAATGAAGCTAAAAGTAGCTAATTTTTTTTATTTTCATGTCACAAATGGCTCAAGGAGAAAGCCTATATTTGCAGCCAAATTTACAGCCTTGTTACAGCAATACACTAAAGAATTTAAATACAACCTAAGCCTTTCATTTCCAGTAATTTTAGGCTTATTAGGCCACACCTTTGTAGCCTTTGCAGACAATATTATGGTGGGTCAATTAGGGACAGCGCAATTAGCAGCGGTCTCTCTTGGAAACAGTTTTGTTTTTATAGCCATGTCCCTTGGGATCGGTTTTTCTACAGCCATTACGCCCCTAGTAGCAGAATCTGATGGGGCAGGAAATACAGCCGCAGGAAAATCTGCGCTTAAGCACGGCATTGTACTTTGTACTGTCTTAGGCTTGGCCCTTTTCTTTCTTATTTTATTAGGCAAGCCACTGATGTACCATATGAAACAGCCTGCGGAAGTAGTGGCGTTGGCCATGCCTTATTTAAATTTAGTCGCTTTTTCATTGGTACCACTCATTATTTTTCAAGCCCTAAAGCAGTTTTCAGAGGGCCTGTCTGAGACCAAAGCCCCTATGTATGTAACGGTCTTTGCTAACATTGTTAATATTGTCTTGAATTACTTATTGATTTATGGAACTTTTGGGTTTCCAGAAATGGGGATTGTGGGAGCTGCAGTAGGTACCTTGGTATCCAGGGTAGTGATGGTGATTCACCTTTGGATGATCTTTAGATATAAAAAGAAATTTGCCGCCTACGTTCACGGCATTAATTTTAAAATTATTGAAAAAAAGGTTCTTAAAAAAATCATTGACCTTGGCTTCCCATCTGCCCTTCAAATGTTTTTTGAAGTAGCTATTTTCACCTCTGCTATTTGGCTTAGTGGGGTCTTGGGCAAAAACGCTCAGGCGGCCAATCAAATAGCTTTAAACCTATCTAGTATGACCTTTATGGTTGGAATGGGGTTAGGGGTTGCGGCTATGATTAGGGTAGGGAACCAGAAAGGATTACAAGATTTTAAAGCGCTTAGAAGAATTGCCATGTCTATTTTTCTACTGACCTTTATTTTAGAAGTTATTTTTGCAGCCCTGTTTTTGATTTTCAGAAATCTATTGCCAACTATTTATCTGGACAACAATGACCTTATAAACGCAGCAGACAACAAAGAGGTAATTGTACTAGCTGCTCAGTTATTACTAGTAGCGGCATTTTTTCAGATATCAGATGGACTGCAGGTGGTAGTATTAGGGGCACTCAGAGGTTTTCAGGATGTAAAAATACCTACTATCATTACTTTTGTAGCCTATTGGATGATTGGTTTTCCTGTCAGTTTATATTTGGGTCTTTACACTTCTCTAGAATCTGTAGGAATTTGGTTGGGGCTTTTGGCGGGTCTAACCGCTTCTGCCATTATGCTTTATATGAGGTTTAACTACCTCACTAAAATGCATACAGAAACTAGCTTAGAGGTTTCTTAATATTAAGTATCTTTACTTTTAATGCATTTTGCAAAATCTATTTTTAATGCTTATTTGAGTAAAAAGCCATTAAAGAAAACGAGTTATTAAAGTCTTAAACAAGTCCATATGGAATTTCCAAAATTTTTACTAGGAGACAACACAGATTACCCTACTGCCATTTTTATTGTACATACAGATTACCCCAGGTTTATTATCAATCTAGAAAATGATGAGGTAGAGTGGCTAGAAGACTTTTCTCCAGAAGATGAAAAAGAGTTGGAAACTGAAACCGAAATACTGGTTCAGGCAGCTACCGATTTTTACGATAGAGAAATTTCTAGATACGACCAATAAATGCTTAAAAAACTGATCCAATTAGATACAGAGTTTTTTCTATTTCTAAATGGATGGGGATCTCCTACTTGGGATTCATTTTGGTTATTGCTATCAGAAAAATGGATAGGACTCCCATTAGTTATCATATTTCTATACGGCGCCCTTTTGCAATTAGGTCCAAAAAAAACGGCTATTTCAATAGTTTTTATAGGCCTTATTATTCTTTGTTCAGACCAATTAGCTAATTTATTTAAAGAGGGGCTGGCCCGTCCAAGACCTTGTTTTGAACCTCAATTAGAAGGAATGCTTAGGCTGGTAAAAAGTAAGTGTGGTGGGGCTTATGGCTTCTTTTCTGCCCATGCAGCCAACAGTATGGGTATTGCTGTTTTTATGGCCAGTCTTCTAAAAAATAAATGGAAGTGGTTTGTGTTTCCTTCTGTTGGTCTGGCTTTGCTCATTGGGTACAGTAGAATTTATATAGGGGTACACTATCCCTTAGATGTTTTATTTGGGTTTGGAGTAGGTGCTTTTTTTGCATTTCTTGGGCAGCAGATTTTTAAAGCACAAATTCTTTTAACCCCCCCAAAAAATTAAAGGGCTATGATGAGTCAGAAAATTTTCATCATACTCTTATCGCTATTAGCAGCTGTATACGGGCTTGGCTTGTTTTCTGGTTTATTAGAAAATGACAGTGCTCAATTTGCAGTCATGGCCATGCGGATGGTTCAGGAGTCTGACTTTTGGTCTCTATACAAAGGGACAGCCCCTTATTTAGACAAGCCACACCTTCACTATTGGTTGGCGGCAGCCTCATATAAAATATTTGGTATTCATGAATGGTCCTACAAGCTACCCGGCCTTTTAGCACTTTTCTTAGGGGGGTATTCTGTATATGCCTTGGCAAAACACCTCTATAACACCCAAGTAGCTAGGGTAGCGGCACTCCTATTTTTAAGTGCCCAAACCATTGTACTCTCTGGAATAGACCTCAGAACAGACGCACTGCTCACAGGTTTTGTTGCCTTAGCACTTTGGCAGTTTGTAGTTTTTATTTCTAAGCCCCATTGGCGTTTTATGGCAGTGGGTGCTTTGGCTACCGCTATGGCATTCTCTACCAAGGGACATTTGGCACTGGTCATGATTGTTTTTCCATTATTAGGGCACCTTTGGTTCACCAAACAGTGGCGTCTTTTACTCAGAAGAGAAACCCTTTTAGGCCTAGGTGTTTTTTTTATAGGAATAGCCCCCATTTTGTACGCCTATTACCTTCAGTTTGACCTGCACCCAGAATTGGTCATTAGAGGGAAGTCTGGGCGTTCTGGCATTTTTTTTATTCTCTGGGAGCAAAGTTTTGAAAGACTCAGCGGTGGGGGTATGGGAACTAATAGTTCAGATTATTTTTTCTTTTTTCACACTTTCCTTTGGGCCTTTCTTCCTTTTACCCCTGTGGCCATATATATGCTATTAAACAGGCTGCGTAACAGACTCCCTTCCAAGCCAGATCAGGGACTTTTATACGGACTTATAGCGGTATTTTTAATGATTAGTTTTGCCCAATTTAAACTGCCCCATTACTTAAATGCCAGTATGGGCCTTTGGGCCATTTTATGCGCAGGATTTCTAAATGCCAAAGGGCATAGCGCCCTTGGCTTATGGCAAAAAGGAATCTTTATTTTATTGAGTGTTTTAAGTGCACTAGTCATGTTTTGGCTGTTTCCGCCCGCTTCTTTTTGGCCCTATATCCTATTTATTATTTGTTTTATAGGCTCTTATTGTTGGGTTTTTAAAGAAAAAAATAGGCCAGTAGGCCTAGTGGTTTCTGGGGTGCTTGCAGCCGTACTTGTAAATGGAGCTATGAATCTAGTTTTTTATCCTTCACTTTTACAGTATCAGGCGGGCACTCAGATGGCAAAGAAAATACAATTAGACCCCAGCATAGACCCTCATCAGATTTACAAATGGGGCCATGGGCATAGTTGGGCCATGGATTTTGGACTTAGAGACCCCCTCAAAATAGTAGAAACTCCTTTAGAAATAGAAGTACTCCATAAGTCTTGGCTCTATGTAAGCGCAGCGCAGTTAGCGCAGCTAAGGGGTTCTCATGTTGTTTTTAACATTACTTATGCGGTACCTAAATACCGCATTACCCGCCTTAAAGCCTCTTTTTTAAACCCTGCTACCAGAGCGGCTCAGTTAGAAGAAATGTTCTTAATTTATTTAGATTAGGAAATTAGAACCCCACACTTATTACTTATAAGTTGTGCTGCCAATCACTTTAACACCCCTATAGTTGCGGTTTTTTAAAATGGTAGCCCATGCCAAAGGCAGACACCACCGCCGTAATAAAGAAAAAAAGCAGGCTCAAAGCAATGGCAGTTTCATAGGCCAATCCAAACCATTGAGCGCCGTATAAAAAAGTGAGTTCTCTGCTTCCTACACCTCCAATAGTCAGTGGTATTACAGCTACTATAGAAGAGAGTAAAAACACCAGTAAATAGATCCCGTAGCTATCTGTAACTCCTAGTGATAATAAGATAAAATACGCTGCTAAAATTTGGCAGCTTTGCACCCAGGCAGATTTAAAAAAGGCAGCCCAAAAAATAGTTAGGGTGTAAGGATATATTTTTTTAACCCCAAAGTAAAATACGCCTATAACAAGTGGTAGCATCCCCAACAGATACCAACTATAGGGAATAAAAAAGGAATGAACAGGAATAAGAGCTAAGATCACAGCCAGGAGTACCAGCAGGAGCAATCCTGAGAGTCTGTCTAATAAAAGCATGCCAAAAAGCTTTTTGGTAGGGGTTTTAAAATGTTTTTTTATGGCATAGCCTTTATAGGCGTCCCCGCCGATACCACCAGGTAGAAACAAATTATAAAACATCCCTAAGAGGTATAATTTTAGATTGTAAGCGTGAGAAATCTGTACAGAAATACTCCGCCAATAGTTTTGAAGTCTAAAGGCTGCTATTGCTTTTGAGCTCACAAAAAACAAAAATGCAATTGCTATAAAAGGCCACTGTACGCCTAATAATGTCTCTTTTACACTTTCAAAGGGTATTTTTTTGAAAATTAAATACAGCAGGGCTGCACTTATCAGGATCTTAAAAACTAAGAGTACTTTTTTCTTCATTAAAAGGCTGCTTTTCTATTTTCCGCCTTGGGTGATTTTTCTCACCTTATAGGGCCTTTTGTTCTGAGATTCATAATAGGTTCTCATGAGTAATTCCATGACAATACCAATAGTAAAAAGCTGGATTCCTGCAAAAATAAGCATCATTCCAAGGGTGAGTAGGGGTCTGGTTCCTATGTCTTCTCCTAGAATTTTTAAATAGACCAAATAGGCATTTACGCAAAGGCCTGCAACTATAAGAAGCACCCCTATAATACCAAAGAGGTGAATGGGGCGTTGTATATATTTTCTAATAAACAACAGCAGCATCATGTCTGCTATTACTTTAAATACGCGCTCCAAACCGTATTTAGAAACGCCCGCGTGTCTGGCGTGATGTGTGACGGGAACCTGCTTAATTTGGGCCCCCTCTAGGTGTGCCAATAAGGTAATAAAACGGTGCATTTCTCCGTAGAGGTTTAGGTCTTTTGCTATGTCCTTATGAAATACTTTTAAGGCGCAGCCATTGTCTTTAATATCTAGTTTGGTGACCCTACGCACTAAAAAATTGGCAATTTTTGATGGAATTTTTTTAATAAGACTGTCTTTTCTCTTTTGTCTAATTCCTGTAACCAGGTCAAATTCACCACCTACTGCATAGGACAGCATCTGTGGTATGTCTGAGGGGTCATTTTGTAGGTCGCCATCCATGGTAATAATGTAGGTGCCTGAGGCGTAGTCTATGCCAGCAGCTAAGGCCAAACTTTGACCGTAATTTTTTTTCAGTGCAATAAGGTGCACTTTATGATCTGCCATTTTATTGACCACCGCCTTGGTTTGGTCAGTAGAAAAATCATCTATATAAATAATCTCATAGTCATAGCCCTCCAGACTTTCGTGAATTTTTTGTGTGAGCAAACCCACATTTTCTGATTCATTGTACAGGGGGACTACTATGGAAAGAAGTTCTTGTGTTTGAATTTTCATAGATGTTATTTAAAGCGCAAATCTACTCATTTTATAGAAAGCACTACTATGCTTTCCTAAATGTGTCTATGGCTCTTTGTGTGGCTTGAACAGCAGTGGCGTCTCCCCTTGTAATTTCCAGCTCTAGTTGCAATAAAAGGGCTTTTACGGTGGGGTCTTTAAAGAAAGCTCTTTTAAGACTTTCTGTCATCTGGCTTTTCCAGCCTGAAATTTCTTGTTGTTGCCTATTGCGCTCAAAGTCACCACTCTTTTGTTGAAGGGCCACAAAGGTTTCTATTTGCTGCCATATTTCCACAATACCCGTCCCTTCTGTGGCAGAGGCCAAAAGAACTGGTGGGCTCCATCCGTTTTCTCTACTTTGGAAGGCGTGTAAGGCTGCCTTAAAATACTGCTGTGCTTTTTTGGCCAGCGGGACTGCGTCTCCGTCTGCCTTGTTAATTAACAAGGCATCTGCCACCTCCATAATACCCCGTTTAATTCCCTGAATTTCATCGCCTGCACCAGGTAAATTTAAGAGTAAAAAGAAATCTACCATTTCATGTACCTCTAACTCATTTTGTCCCACCCCAACTGTTTCTATCAGTATGACCTCAAACCCGGCAGCTTCACAGAGTTTAATACTGCCCCTTGTGTTTTGTGCCACCCCACCAAGACTACTAGAAGCTGGAGTGGTTCTAATATAAGCCAATTCAGTGCTGCTTAATTGGGTCATTCTAGTTTTGTCTCCTAGTATACTGCCGCCAGATTGTTTGCTGCTGGGGTCTATGGTAAGTACCCCTACTTTTTTTCCCATTCCTGTGAGCAGCAGTCCTAAAGCCTCTATAAAACTGCTTTTCCCTACACCTGGCACTCCAGAAATGGCTACCCTAATGCTTTTGCCTGTATGGGAAAGAATATTTCCCATAAGGATATTGGCTTCTAAACGGTGGCTGTCTAATTGGCTTTCTAATAGGCTAATGGACCTACTTAAAGCCTGTCTGTCTCCATTTAAAAGGGGGCTTAAAAGAGGGTGGCTATGGGAAGCGTTGTTGTTTTTCATAAAACACTAAGACTTGGGTGTGAAAACTCAAAGGTAGTTATTTGAAGGTAGGGTTTATTAGGTGATATTATGGGCTGGGTGAAAGCAGGGTGCTGTGGGGCGTTGGGGTAGCCCTGTGTTTCAAAGCAAATGCCTGCAAAATCTATAGGCATAAAACACACTAAAACTTCTTGGTCTGTGGCCACACTCATTGAAATATCAGTGATTTTTGAATGTAGGTAAGCCAGCTGTTTTAAAGTGCCATCGCTAGGGGCATTAGGAGCTATTGGAACTTGGGAAGCATTGGGTGAATTGGAAGCGTGGGACGCAGTTGCCGCCCTGGCCACCACAAATGGGGTGTCCAATCTTGTTTTTCCAATACGCCTTGGATTGTTAAAATCTATATTCGTTTTTTCTATAGGGACAAGTAGTCCTGTTGGCATGAGTAAAGCATCTGTTTCTATAACTTCTAGGGCCTTTATTTGCAGGGTATAATGGTCTATTGTCTTCTCACTGTCTAGTATAAAATAACTGTGATTACTGAGATTTAATAGGCTAGGAGCGGTGCTTTGAGCGCTGTATTCTATTTTTAAACGGTTTTTTATAAGGCGGTATGTGAGCTGTACTCTTATGCTGTTTGAGCTTTGAGAGTCATTTTTATTTTGGCTAGGGGCTGCTATTTTAAAATCCAGCGACAATGTTAGGCTTGGTGTGTCTCCAGCCTGTTGGTCAATGAGTGTCCAATATTGCTTTGAAAAGGCATGCTTGCCCCCGTGTAATTCTACACCCTCTTTTCCTTTAATTCTACCTGCATAGGGTCCAATACAGGCACCTAAATACCAAATATCTGACAGGTATGCTTCTGGGCTGGGAAGCCCCATTACAAGCGCTTGTTTTTTGTTTCCTGCTAGTTTTAATTCTAGACACTTTATTACACCTCCATAATTTAAGACTTCTAGCGCTAGAAAGTCATTTTCTAGCTGGTAGCTGTCTAGGTGGTTAAGAGCCATTTCCATGCTTTTTTTAGTGTTTATTTTCTTTTAGAAGTTTAGGAAAAGCTGCTTTAAAACGTTTTAACCTTGGAATAGACACCGCTCTTATATAAGGGTTATTGGGGTTTTTAACCTCGTAATCTTGGTGATAGTCTTCTGCATTATAAAATTTCTTAAAAGGTACTATTTGGGTGCTAATGGGCTTGTTATATACCTTTTCTGTTTTTAAAAAGCGGACATATTTATCAATAGTGGCTTTTTCTTCTTCATTGTTATAAAAAGCAATGGATCTGTATTGTGCACCTCTATCTGGTCCTTGTCTGTTTAAGGAGGTGGGGTCATGAGAGCCAAAAAAGACCATGATTAGGGTTTCAAAAGAAACTACTGTGGGGTCATAAGGCACCATAACTGCTTCTGCATGAGAGGTATTGCCACTGGCTACTTCATTGTAAGTGGGATTGCTTTCTGTACCTCCTGCATAGCCAGACACTACGTCACCAACGCCATTTACAGACTCAAAAACAGCTTCTACACACCAAAAACAGCCACTGGCAAAATAGGCCTTGGCTTGCATTTTTTTAGTTTGCTGGGCTGTTAGAGATTGACTCACCAGAAAGAGTAGAATAAAACATCTAAAAATTGAATTTGATTTTTTATACATTTTTTTTAATAAAGCGTTGTTTTAATTTTTAACTCCTGGCTGTGTCATGGTAAAACCCTCTTTTTCTTTGGCGGCGGTTACCATCTCTTTTACTTCTTTAAGAAGTGCTTTTGCGTCATATATAATACCGTCTTTTACGGTGTATGTAACACCGCCCTTTCTCTCTACTTTATTGTCTTCTGTAAGCGTTATGGCGCCTGTGCCATATAGTACTTGCAGGTTTTGAAGGGGGTTTTCTTCTACAATGACAAAATCTGCTAATTTCCCTATTTCTACACTTCCAAGAAGGTCTGCCATTCCAAGGGCCTCTGCACCGTTTAAGGTAGCAGATCTAATTACTTCTAGCGGGTGAAAGCCAGCCTCTCTTAAAAGCTCTAGTTCTCTAATATAGGCAAAACCGTAGAGTTGGTAAATAAAACCAGAATCTGAACCTGTTGTGACCCTGCCACCTCTATTTTTGTACTCATTGATAAAGGTCATCCACAATTGGTAGTTTTTTCTCCATGACACCTCTTGTTCTGTTCCCCAATTGTGCCAATAAGAACCGTGAGATATCTTACTTGGCTCATAGAACTTCCAAAGAGAAGGGAGGGTGTAGTCTGAATGCCATTCAGCTGTTCTGGCCCTTTGTAAGTCTCTATTGGCCTCATATATATTGAAAGTAGGGTCTATAGTAAAGTCTAAGGCAATGAGCTCATTCATTACATTATTCCAATGTTCAGAATAGGGAGCGGCTGCTTGTTCCCAAAGTTTTCCTGCACTTTCAAAACGGTGTTGCTCATTCTGATAGTTGTAATCTAATGGGTAGTCTTGGACCGTTCTGTCTGTAAAAAGCGCCTCTGGCAACCCGTACCAGTGCTCCATACTGGTGAGTCCTGCCCTAGCAGAATTTAGCACATTCCAACGCGCTACGTCCGTCTGTGCGTGGTGGCAGGCAGACCGCAGACCCAATCTTTTATTTTCTTCTAAAGCTGCCTGCATGATTTCTGGCGATGCACCAAAAAGTTTAATACCATCGGCGCCAGATTTTGCATTGTTTCTTACCCATTCAACAGCCTTTTCTGGACTGCTAATTTCCTGCTTACTTCCAGATCCAAATCCAGTATAAGCAAAAATTCTGGGCGCTACAATACTATTTTTTTCAGACCTTCTCTTTAGGTCTAGGGCAAATTCTAGTCCTCTACCTGAGGGTTCTCTTACAGTGGTAACTCCGTGGGCCATCCAGAGTCTAAATACATATTCTGGCTCTGCTCCCTGTGAAACACCGCCAATATGACCGTGCATGTCTATAAAGCCCGGTAATAAATACATACCGGTACAGTCTAATTCTTTTCCACCTGCTTTTAAAACGGGCCTTCTACTTTCGTCAATAGGCACGCCTGGGTAACCCACTACACTTATTTTGGTGATTTTATTTCCCTCTACTACAATGTCTATGGGTCCCTGTGGGGGTGCTCCATTCCCATTAATGAGGGTGACACCTCTAATTATAAGTTGCTGGTGGGGGCCGTCTCCTGCAGCTGACTGTGCCATAGCAAAGCCAGAGAGTAAGAAAGCTAAAATGAATGTGAGTTGTTTTTTCATGGGTTGGTTTTTACTTGCTTATTTGGTTAACACCCAGCTTCCTCCTTTTAAAAGAGGTTCTGCCTGCTTGTATTTAAGTATTTTTTGTTCTCCGCTCATGACGTGCTGCACGGTTACCTTGTCATTCCTGCCAATTTTAGCGTGTTCTCTTACTATGGTTTCTGTGATCTGCGGTCTGCCTGATTGGTTCTGACTTGCGGCCCTGCTTTTGGCTGCCATTTCATCTACATTTGGAATTTCTTCCTTAGTGGTCTTCAGCGCTTCTTTTGTCCTTCGTTGTCCTCTGGCTTCTTGGATTTGATTGGAGCTCTCTACAGGTAACTCTCCTTTGTATAGGAAAGAAACAATGTCTTTGTTTACCCGCTCTAACATGCCTTTAAAAAGTTCAAAGGCTTCAAATTTATAAATTAATAGGGGATCTTTTTGCTCGTGTACGGCTAGCTGTACTGATTGTTTTAACTCATCCATTTTACGTAAATGAGTTTTCCATGCTTCGTCTACCATGGCCAGGGTAATATTCTTTTCAAAATCTGTGATGAGTTGTTTTCCTTCACTCTCATAGGCTTTGGTCAGATCTGTTACCACATTGAGTGTTTTAATGCCGTCTGTAAAGGGCACTACAATGCGTTCAAATTTATTGGTCTGGTCTTCGTATACATTTTTAATGACCGTAAAGGCAGTCTGGCTGCTGCGCTGCATTTTGTTTTGGTAGTGGGCTAGTGCAGCATTGTATGTTTTTCTTGTAAGCCCTTGTGGGGTTTCTTTTTGGAATTCATCCTCAGAAAAGGGTGCAATCATTCCAAAATACTTAATGAGTTCAAATTCAAAATTTTTAAAGTCACTGGCTGCTTTATTGTCCTGTGTAATGATTTCACAGGTGTCATAAATCATATTGGCAATGTCTAATTTTAAACGCTCTCCTTGTAAGGCATGTCTCCTTCTTTTGTAGACCACCTCTCTTTGTGCATTCATGACGTCGTCGTATTCTAAGAGACGTTTTCTGACTCCAAAGTTGTTTTCTTCTACTTTTTTCTGGGCTCTTTCAATGGATTTAGTCATCATAGAATGCTGAATCACTTCTCCTTCTTCTAATCCCATTTTATCCATGAGTTTGGCTACCCTGTCTGAGCCAAATAGGCGCATGAGATTGTCTTCTAAGGAAACGTAGAATTGTGAGCTTCCTGGGTCTCCTTGTCTTCCGGAGCGTCCTCTTAACTGTCTGTCTACACGTCTAGAGTCATGTCTTTCTGTTCCTACAATGGCTAAACCTCCAGCGCCTTTAATCTCTTCAGCCAGTTTAATGTCCGTTCCCCTTCCTGCCATATTGGTGGCAATGGTTACGACTCCTGAATTACCAGCTTCTGCTACAATGTCTGCCTCTTTTTTATGTAATTTGGCATTTAATACATTGTGCGGCACTTTTCTAATGGTGAGCATTCTGGAGAGTAATTCAGAAATTTCTACTGAAGTAGTTCCAATAAGCACAGGTCTTCCTGCTGCAGAGAGTTTGGATACCTCTTCTATAATAGCATTGTATTTTTCTCTTTTTGTCTTGTAGATGAGATCTTCCTTATCTGCTCTAGAAATAGCCCTATTGGTTGGGATTTCCATAACATCTAATTTATAAATCTCCCAGAATTCTCCAGCCTCCGTAATGGCGGTTCCTGTCATTCCAGCTAACTTCTTATACATTCTAAAGTAGTTCTGCAAGGTTACCGTGGCAAATGTCTGGGTAAGGGCCTCAATTTTCACATTTTCTTTGGCTTCAATGGCTTGGTGTAAACCGTCTGAATACCTTCTGCCGTCCATAATCCTTCCAGTTTGCTCATCTACAATCATGACTTTGTTGTCCATGACTACATATTCTACGTCTTTCTCAAATAGGGTGTAGGCTTTTAGGAGTTGATTTAGGGTGTGTATGCGTTCACTCTTTATTGAGAAGTCCTTGAATAGGGTGTCTTTTTGTATGGCTTCTTCTTCTATTTCTAGGCCTTTATTTTCAATTTTGGCAATTTCAGATCCAATATCTGGGAGCACAAAGAATTCTTGGTTTTGTTCTCCAGAAATATAGGATACCCCTTTTTCTGTGAGCTCTATCTGGTTGTTTTTCTCTTCTATCACAAACCACAATTCTGCATCTACCTCTGGCATTTGCTTGTTGTTGTCTTGCATATAATAATTTTCAGTTTTTTGAAGCAATTGTTTAATTCCTTCTTCACTTAAAAACTTTATAAGGGCTTTATTTTTAGGCAGGCCTCTGTGTACTCTAAGCAGTAAAAAACCGCCTTCTTTGTCATTGCCAGCTGTAATGAATTTTTTAGCTTCAACTAATACGCCGGTGAGGTAATGTCTTTGTTGGCTTACTATATCTGAAACTTTTGGCTTTAATTCATTAAATTCATGTCTGTCTCCTTCTGGCACTGGTCCAGAGATAATGAGGGGTGTACGGGCATCGTCCACAAGGACAGAATCTACCTCATCTACAATAGCAAAATTTGGAGCACGTTGCACTAAATCTGTTGGGCTGTGCGCCATATTGTCACGTAGGTAGTCAAAGCCAAATTCATTGTTGGTTCCGTAGGTAATATCTGCTTCATAAGCGCCCCTTCTTCCTGCAGAATTTGGCTGGTGGTGGTCTATGCAGTCAATACTCATTCCGTGAAATTCAAATAAAGGGGCCATCCAGGCACTATCCCTTTTAGCCAAGTAATCATTTACGGTCACTAAGTGTACCCCTCTTCCACTAAGAGCATTTAAATATACAGGTAGGGTGGCTACTAAAGTTTTCCCTTCTCCTGTGTGCATTTCTGCAATTTTTCCTTGGTGTAGGGCTATGCCTCCAATGAGTTGTACATTGTAATGTACCATGTCCCACTTTACTTTCTTTCCTGCTGCGTCCCAGCTGGTGTCCCAGATTGCCTGAGTGTCTTGTATGGTTACATAGTCTTTTTGTGCGGCTGTTTTTCTATCTGATGGATTGGCAGTAACGGTTATTTGCGCATTGTGAACAAACCTTTTAGCTGTTTCTTTTACCACGGCAAAGGCTTCTGGAAGTATATCTTCTAGAATTTTTTCTGTAATGCGGTACTGTTCTTCTTTGAGGGCGTCTACTTGATTGTAAGTGCTCTCGTTTTTGTCTATGTCTGTTTCTATTAACGCATGCTCTTGAAGACTTTCTATCTCCTCTTGAATGCCCTTAGTGGCATCTTGAATTTTGTCTCTAAAAAAATCTGTTTTTGCCCTTAGTCCGTCGTTGTTTAAAGACTCTAGTTCTTTTTCAAAAGAAATTATTTTATCTACTAGGGGTTGTAGCGCAGTGACATCTTTCTTTGCCTTATCTCCTACAAATACTTTAAGTACGTTATTTATAAAACTCATATGCTTTTTTCTATGTGCCTGGGCACTCAATGATATACTACAGTGTGATTAAAGCATAAATTTTGCAAAATTCATGCCGATGTGTTTTTTGTCATGTTTCATGACAGAACCCTTCAAAAATAAGCAAAAAAAAAGCCTCCGTAGAGACTTTTTTAAAGGGAAATCTAATTTTATTAAATTTCTTTTTTATTTAGTATTCATCCTCATTCCAGAGGTAATCTTCATCTGTTGGATAATCAGGCCAAATCTCATCAATAGATTCATAAATCTCACCACCTTCTTCTTCCATAGACTGTAGGTTTTCTACCACCTCTAATGGAGAACCCGTTCTAATGGCGTAATCTATTAATTCATCTTTTGTTGCAGGCCAAGGGGCGTCACTTAAATAAGAAGCTAATTCTAATGTCCAATACATAGGGTTCTAATTTAGATATTTTTGCAAAAGTAAATTTTAAACTAGAATACACAAGTTATTTTAAGTTTAAATTAAATATTTTATTAATTTTAAAAGGTGACCCTTGTTGTTTTCTGCGCGTACTATTTTTCTGGCAGCCATTTTTCTTCTTCAATCTGGCTATTTTTAGCGGCATATCTGGAGAGTACAAAGAGGTAGTCTGAAAGCCTGTTTAAATATTCTAATACACTGTGGTCTAAGGGCTGCTTTTCATGAAGTGCCACCACCAAACGCTCTGCCCTTCTGCTCACAGTTCTAGCCAAATGACAATAAGAAATACAAGGACTACCGCCAGGTAGTATAAAGTGGGTGAGGGGTGCTAGCTGTGTTTCCATTTGGTCTATGGCATGCTCTAAGCTTTCTGTTTTGGAGATGTCTATAGCTTTTGGTGGCGCTTCTTTTAGTGTGGGGTTTGCTAGAATAGCACCAATTTCAAAGAGTTCTTTTTGTATGGCTATCACTTGTAACTTTTGACTCTCAATGGCTTTTTCTTCCCTTAAAAGACCCATCCAGGAATTTAATTCATCTAAGGTGCCATAAGCGTCTATGCTTAAATCATTTTTTCCTACTCGTTTTCCATTGAATAAGCTGGTCATGCCCTGGTCTCCTGTTTTGGTGTAAATTTTCATAGCGTTTTCCTAATTTAGGATTGATACATCTTAATTTTTATTAGACCTTGTAATCAGAGGATTTAAAAGAAATTTTTGCTCATTTTTAGCTTTTATCTCCAAGGGCTTTTAAAAAGAATAAAATGTTCTTTTTCTTGATTTTTTTTGATAAAAATAAGGCCAAAACTCCAAAAGTCTATGCTTATTTGTATGTTTTTATCTTGAATAAGGCTACTCCAACATTGCTCACTTAGCTTGTTTTTGTGAATATCTGAAATAAAAAAGCAATGATCATTTGGGTTGGTAAAAGTATTTTTAGAGCACTCTTTATCTGCGCCCTCTAAAACGCTCACTGCTACGCTAAAGTCTTTTAAATAGTTTTGCACCGCGTTTAGATACACTTCTAAAACACTTGCCTTGCTCACTTTGTGTATGCATAAACAAAGCAGTTTAAATACAAAGGGAGAGTGAACGGAATGAGGGTCTTTTGCCTTCCAAAGGTATTTTAAATAAGAAATAAATGGCAAAGGAATCATCATTAGCCTTCAATTTTTGCAGCCAGTTCAAACCATCTTAGGGTTTGAATTTCTAAGGTTTCGATGAGTGCTTTTAAGGCTAATGAACGCTGCTCTATCACGGATATTTCTAGACCTTCTTCTAAAAAACTTTTTTCCAAAGCTATCTTATCTTTCTCTAGACTGCGAATTTTTGACTCTAATTGCTGATACTCTTTTTGCTCGTTATAAGAAATTTTCTCCTTTGGAGCTAATGATTCTTTAGCTCTGGGCTGACTAGATTTTTGAATGCTTTTTTCGTTGGTGTTTTTGGCTCCTTGGGCCAATACCTGTTCTTGTACCATGTCTCCACTGTCTTCATAAGACCTAAAGTCTGAATAATTTCCTGGAAAATCTTCAACTTCTCCATCACCTCTAAAAATAAAAAGGTGGTCCACAATTTTGTCCATAAAATAACGGTCATGGGACACTACTAAAAGACAGCCAGGGTAATCTAAAAGGAATGATTCTAGTACATTGAGTGTTACAATATCTAAGTCATTAGTAGGCTCATCTAGGATTAAGAAATTTGGGTTCTGAATGAGTACCGTACATAGGTAGAGTCTTTTGCGTTCTCCACCACTTAGTTTTTCTACAAAGTCATATTGTTTTTTTCTATCAAATAAGAAACGTTCTAAAAGCTGTTGTGCAGAAATTTGCCTTCCTTTTTTTAAGGGAATATAGTCTCCAAATTCTCTAATGACATCTATGACTTTCTGTCCTGATTTTTGCGGTATTCCCGTTTGGGTGTAGTAACCAAATTTAATGGTGTCACCTACCACAATCTTACCACCATCTAGAGTCTCCTTTCCTGTAATGATATTTAAGAAAGTAGATTTTCCAGTACCGTTCTTGCCAATAATTCCAATGCGCTCTCCTTTTAAAAAGTTGTATTCAAAACCTTTTAAAATAGTTAGCTCATTAAAAGATTTATGAAGCTTATGGCATTCTAAAACTTTAGATCCCATTCTTTCCATGTCAATCTCTAATTGGACTTCATGATCTTCTCTTCTTTTACTTGCCCTAGACTTTATCTCTGCAAAGTCATCTATTCTTGACTTGGATTTTGTAGTTCTGGCCTTTGGTTGGCGGCGCATCCATTCTAATTCTTTCTTAAATAACCTCTTAGATTTATGCTGTTCTACCTGCTCTTGTGAAATTCTAGCTTCTTTTTTCTCTAAGTAATACGCATAGTTTCCTTTGTAGGTAAACAATTCTCCTTGGTCTAGTTCTACAATTTCATTACATACTCTTTCTAAAAAATAACGGTCGTGGGTGACCATAAATATGGTAATGCTCTCCTTGGCAAAATAGGCTTCTAACCATTCAATCATTTCTAAATCCAAATGGTTGGTGGGTTCATCTAAAATGAGTAAGTCTGGTTTGTTGAGCAGTGCATTGGCTAAGGCCAATCTCTTTCTTTGCCCTCCAGAAAGTGTAGAGACCTTGACGCTTAAGTCATCTAGCTTAAGTTTAGTGAGTATTTGTTGGTATTGGCTTTCAAAATCCCAAGCCTGAAGCCTGTCCATAGCATCAAAAGCTTGTTGGTATTTATCTGCGTCTTCCATGTTGTGAAGCGCTTTCTCGTAGTTGGCAATAGCCTTTAATACTTCGCTGTCAGAGGCTAAAATGCACTCTTCAATGGTAGAGTCTTCTGGTAAATGAGGCTCTTGAGACAAGAAAGAAACCTTGAGACCATTTCTGTAATTCACCATTCCATTGTCTGGACTGTCTGTACCTGAAAGAATATTTAATATGGCTGTTTTTCCACTTCCATTTTTGGCAATTAGGGCAATTTTTTGGTCTTTGTTTACGCCAAAAGAAAGGTTTTCAAATAGCACCAGTTCGCCATAAGATTTACTTATATTTTCTACACTCAGAAGGTTCATAAAGCGGTTCTATTTATCAGATTCATTTCTGCGCCACAAAGGTAAACTTCTAATGAGTAAAGCTGCTATGATCGGGAAAAATAAGAGATCAAATTTTTGTATGCCTAAAATATGAATAAAAGCGGTAGATATTAGAGATAGGGCCATTAGTTTTGATAGGGTGCTCTTAAAAATCCCAGTGTTTGTATGCTTAGAAAACAATAGGAGCCAGGCTAGGGGAGAAGCCCAAAGAAGGTTGTAGTTTTGCTTCATGGGGTCATGGTCAGAAAAAAACCAAAGCCCCATGAGTAGAAGACTTACTAGCCCTGTACATCCAAAAAGCACCACATCTAGATATCTAGCAGGAACACCTGCAAATAACCCATACAGACTTATAGTTATTGTAATTAACAAGATAAAGAGACTCCAAAAAGCAGGAGTTTTCCATAATTCTGGAGCAATACTTGCTTTTTCTATCGCTTTATAGGCCATGCGCTCTTCTTTAACAAGGGGGCTGCCATTTATTTGATAGTCATTTAATTGTTCTGATAAATAAAAAGGTAGAAACTGGTATTCTTTAAATTTAATTTTTTTATCTATTTTAGAACCTAGCAGCATATTTATTCCCAACATGGACCACTCATTAGGGCCTAAATTTTCTTTGAGGAGTGTTCTAAAAGTACTGCTGTGATTTTGGGGTTTTTGAAGTTTTGTGATTTGCGGTAAAATAGTTGGATCTTCAATAAGGTCTCTAATTTTTGTAGCGCAATTGTTATAAAAGAAGTCATACGCGTAGTCTCTATTTTCTGGCTTAAAATTTGATTCTAAGAAATTAAAAAAGCGATTTTTGGATGTGGCATCTAAAGAGAGTAGCTGCTCTTTTACATCTCTTTCTTCCCTTTCATATTCAAATAAAAAATCATTAAAATATTGTCTCCCTAGTGAATAAGTAAGCTTTCCTTTCACAAAATTGGTGTAAAAGTTAGGGGCGTAAAAATCAAAAATTCCGTAGTTGTATATAATGTCTAAACCTAACAATGGGTCTTTTACCCTAATAGCAGAATGCCCAAAAGAGGCGTATAAATCTGTGCCAGGCTCACAGGTTAAGATACTTATAGCTGCATACTCACTAAGTTTTAAATCTTGTGCCATGCTTGTTTTTGTAAAAAAAAGCACAAAAGTGATCAATAAAATAGCACGAATTCTCATAAAAGGGTTTCAAATATTTTGGTAAAGATATTAAAATCCCATTTCTGAGCGCTATGATGTGTGACTCCTCTTAAAATTGTATTTTAGTGGCGTGAAAATATTAAGAGCCCAAATACCCAATCTCATAACTGCTTTAAACTTGCTTTCTGGCTGTATGGCTGTAATTGCTGTTTTAGAATACAATCTTTTATTAGCAGCCTTTCTGGTGGTACTAGGAATTATTTTTGATTTTTTTGATGGCTTTGCAGCTCGTTTGCTACATGTGAAAAGCGAATTAGGCAAACAATTAGATTCTTTGGCAGATATGATTACCTCTGGTTTGGTTCCTGGTTTGGTGATTTATGTTTTATTAAACAGCCAAGCTTTGCCTATTTACGATGTATTGGTTTCAGATCCCCTTCCTTTAATTGGTTTGCTTATCCCTGTAGGAGCCGCCTACAGGCTGGCTAATTTTAATCTAGACGAACGTCAGTTAGAACAGTTTATTGGCTTACCTACTCCAGCTAACGCACTCTTGGTACTCTCTGTGCCTTGTATGTTGGCCTATCCTACTGTAGATGGTTTAGACACATTTTTGTTATCGCCCTATTTTTTAACAGCACTTACTATATTTTGTACCCTAATTATGAACCTACCTATCCCACTTTTTTCTTTAAAGTTTAAAAATTACGGGTGGCGTGGTAATCAGATTAGATACGGTTTTTTAGCCATGAGTGTCTTTTGGATCTCTTTGTGGCATTTTACAGGATTGGCTTTTGTGATTCTGAGCTATGTACTTAGCGGCCTCATTATAAAAAAGTCATGATGGCGCTAAATTATTTAAAAAGGCTCATAGGACTTTCTAAAAGTCTAACTTCTTTTTTCTCAGTTCAAAATTCTGTCCTAAATACACTTTTCTAACCATTTCATCTTGGGCTAAGTCTTCTGGAAGTCCTGCCTTTAAAATACCCCCTTCAAACATTAGGTAAGACCTTTCTGTAATGGCCAGTGTTTCCTGAACATTGTGGTCTGTTATAAGAATGCCAATATTTTTTTCCTTTAATTGCGCTACAATTCTCTGAATGTCTTCTACAGCCACAGGATCTACTCCTGCAAAAGGCTCGTCTAAAAGAATGAATTTAGGGTCTGTGGCCAAAGCTCTGGCTATTTCTGTTCTCCTTCTTTCTCCTCCAGATAAAAGATCTCCCCTATTTTTTCTAATATGGCCCAAACTAAACTCATCAATCAATGACTCCATTTTCATGGTCTGTTCTTTTTTTGTGAGTTTGGTGAGTTGCAATACACTCATGATGTTTTGTTCTATACTGAGCTTTCTAAACACAGAAGCTTCCTGGGCTAAGTACCCAATGCCACTTTGAGCTCTTTTGTACATGGGGTAATTGGTAATATTGGTGTTGTCTAGATGAATGGCGCCTCCATTGGGTTTAATAAGGCCTACAATCATATAAAATGAAGTAGTTTTTCCAGCACCATTAGGACCTAGTAATCCCACAATTTCTCCCTGATTTACCTCTAACGAAATTCCTTTTACAACCTCACGGCCACGGTATGATTTCATGATATTGGTAGCGCTTAATTTCATATACTATTCTTATATAGCGTAAAGCTATGATTTATTTTGTTTCACTGAGTTCTTCCCAGTATTCGTAAGCCCTTCTTAGGTGCGGCACTACAACGGTTCCCCCAACAAGAGTGGCTATACCAAGGGTTTCCATCACTTCTTCATGGGTAGCACCCGCCTTGGCAGAACCTTCTAAATGGTATTTAACGCAGTCATCACAACGCAGTACTGCAGACGCTACAAGCCCTAGTAATTCTTTAGTTTTAACGTCAAGCGCTCCTGCCGCGTAAGCCTTGGTGTCTAAGTTAAAAATACGCTTAATAAGTGTATTTTTATCTGCTAATATTTTGTCATTCATCTGAGCTCTATACTCATTAAATTCACTTACTTTATTTTGCATTTTTACGCATTTTTTTTAGGTCTCTTTTAACTACAATTCTAGAAATCACAATACTTATTTGATATAATATCATGATAGGTACCGCCACTACAATTTGGCTGGCAACGTCTGGCGGGGTAATAATGGCAGATAGAATTAATACCACTACTAAAGATATTTTTCTATATTTTTTTAATATTTCTGGTGTGACTAAACCAATTTTAGTGAGAAAGTACACTATTATGGGCAACTCAAAAATAAGCCCACATGCCAGCACAGAAGCTCTAACAGTAGCTACGTAAGAATTTAAGTCAATGTCATTAAATACCTCTTTACTCACAGAATAACTTCCTAGGAAATTAATAGAAAGGGGGGCCACAATATAATAGCCAAAGAGCACTCCTGAAAAGAATAAAAAAGACGCAACAAATATAAAACCACGGGCATTTTTTCTTTCAATTTCTCTGAGGCCTGGGCCTACAAATCTCCATATTTCATAAAGCACATATGGGAAGCCTAAAATAAGACCTGCCCAAATAGAGGTCCATATGTGAGCGGAAAACTGCCCAGCCATTTCCCTACTTTGAATTCTAAACAACGGCTCTGTACTGCAGAAAGCGTCACTAAAGCCAAAACGCTGGGAGAGGTTGCAAAACATTTTATAAGTGGGGAAATCCGGTTTTTTTGGACCAAATAAAACAGTCTCAAAAATAAAGTCTTTCATAAAAAACGCAACGGTTCCTATAATTAAAACCCCCATGGTAGCTCTAATGAGGTGCCATCTTAACTCTTCAAGATGATCTAAAAAAGACATCTCATTGACATTTTTATTCTTTTTCATTAAACAATTCCCTCTTGAATTAGATTGTGTAAATGTACCACCCCTGCGTACTGGTTATTCTCTGTAGCTAGGAGCTGTGTGATGTGGTTTTCTTGCATTATTTTTAAAGCAGCCACAGCAAGGTTGTCTACCTCAATAGTCTTTGGTTGGCTGCTCATAATGTCTGAGGCAGTTAAATTTCCAATATTTTCATAGGTATTTAGCATCCTCCTAATGTCACCATCCGTCACTACTCCAACCAGCTTCTCTCCGTCTATGACGGCTGCAGCTCCTAGTAATTTTTTAGATATTTCCATAATCACTTCTTTAACGGGCGTATGGAGTGATACTTGAGGTTTGGCGTTGTTTTTTACAATATCTCCTACTCTTAAATACAGTTTTTTTCCAAGAGATCCACCAGGGTGGTATTGAGCAAAGTCTTTAGAATCAAAACCCTTTAACTCTAAAAGGCACACAGCTAAGGCGTCACCCATGACCAATTGAGCGGTGGTGCTTGTAGTAGGGGCTAAGTTATTTGGACATGCTTCTTGCGCTACAGTAGTATTGAGCACATAATCTGCATGAAGCGCTAAAAAGGATTGGGTGTTTCCAGTGATGGCAATTAAAGGATTGTTAGCTCTTTTTAGAAGGGGGACTAAAACTTTAATTTCTGGCGTATTCCCACTTTTTGAAATACAAATAACACAATCTTCATTCTGTATAGTCCCTAAATCTCCGTGTATGGCATCTGCAGCATGCATAAAAATAGCAGGAGTCCCAGTAGAGTTTAGGGTAGCTACAATCTTGCTGGCTATAATGGCGCTTTTTCCAATTCCAGTAATTACAACCCTCCCTGAAGCTTTAAACAAGGCGTTTACTGCATTTTCAAATTCTTCATTTAGCAATGGAATTAATGCGTCTAATGCATCTCTTTCAATTTGAAATGTTCTAATGGCACTCTGTAAAATTTCTGATTTGAGATTCAAAGGAAAAATATTTTTTATGGTTCTTTTTCTAAAAGAATGTATTATATTTAATTTGACAAAATTACATTAAAGTTACCTATACGAGGTGTTTTTCAACTGCAAATAATATATGAAAAATACCTATCCCAAATAATGATGGAACAATCTTATGGCTAATAATGATTATGACTTGCGCGCAGCCTTGAAACAATTTTTTGGTTTCTCGGAATTTAAAGGACGTCAAGAAGAGGTGATACAAAATGTGTTAGCAAAGAGAAATAGTTTTGTAATAATGCCTACAGGAGGTGGAAAGTCTATGTGCTACCAGCTTCCCGCCTTATTACAAGAAGGCACTGCTATTGTGGTATCTCCCCTTATTGCACTGATGAAAAACCAGGTAGACGCCATTAGAGGGGTCTCTTCCAATCCTGGAGTGGCGCATGTTTTAAATTCTTCACTCACCAAATCAGAAATTAAACAAGTAAAAAGTGACGTCATTAATGGAATTACAAAGCTCTTATATGTAGCACCAGAGTCTCTTACAAAAGATGAGAATGTAGCCTTTTTAAAAAAAGTAATTATCTCATTTGTAGCGGTAGATGAGGCCCACTGTATTTCTGAATGGGGACATGATTTTAGACCAGAATACAGAAATTTACAACGTATTATTAATAGGCTGGGAGACGCTATTCCAATTATAGGATTAACGGCAACCGCTACGCCAAAAGTACAAGAAGATATTATTAAAAACCTTGGAATTTTAGATGCAACGGTTTTTAAATCCTCTTTTAATAGGCCTAATTTATTTTACGAAGTAAGACCAAAAACTCAAAATGTAGAAGGTGATATTATCAGGTTTGTAAAGCAAAACGCTGCAAAATCTGGTATTATATATTGCCTAAGTAGAAAAAAAGTAGAGGAATTAGCACAGGTATTACAGGTTAATGGTATAAGCGCAGTGCCCTATCACGCTGGTTTTGACACCAAGACAAGATCTAGATACCAAGACATGTTCCTTATGGAAGAGGTAGATGTTGTAGTGGCTACTATTGCTTTTGGTATGGGAATAGACAAGCCAGATGTGCGGTATGTGATACACCACGATATTCCTAAAAGTATTGAAAGTTATTACCAAGAAACTGGCCGCGCTGGAAGAGATGGAGGAGAGGGACATTGCTTGGCCTTTTACTCCTATAAAGACATAGAGAAGCTAGAGAAGTTTATGGCAGGAAAGCCTGTTGCAGAGCAGGAAATTGGCAATGCATTATTACAAGAAATAGTGGGCTTTGCAGAAACTTCCATGTCTAGAAGAAAATTTATACTCCATTATTTTGGAGAGTATTTTGACGAGATAAATGGAGAAGGGGCAGCCATGGATGACAATACCAGAAACCCTAAGGCAAAAGAGGAAGCTGGGCCTTCTGTTTTAAAACTATTAAATGTAGTAAAAGGCACTAATGAGAAGTTTAAGTCTAAAGAAATTGTAAAAGTGCTTATTGGAAAAGCAAACGCTCTAATTAGTTCTCATAGAACAGATGAGAAGTCTTTCTTTGGAATAGGTGCAGATAGAGAAAAAGAATATTGGATGGCTTTGGTGAGACAAACTTTAGTAGCTGGTTATTTAAAAAAAGAAATTGAGCAATATGGTATTTTAAAACTCACCCCACAAGGCTTAGATTTTATTGAAAACCCCACGCCTTTTTTAATGACCAAAGACCATGTTTACAATGCAGCTGCAGACAATGCCATAGTGACTGCTGCCAAAGCAGCAGTAGGCATAGCAGATGAGACACTATATAAAATTCTGAAATCTCTTGTAGTTTCAGAAGCTCAAAAACTTAAGGTGCCCCCTTATGTTATTTTTCAAGAGCCTTCTCTTCAAGATATGGCTTTAAAATATCCATTAAGCCATGAAGAACTATTAAATATTCACGGGGTAGGAGAGGGAAAAGCCAAAAAATATGGCATTCCTTTTTTAGCAGCTATAAGCTCTTATGTGTCCGACAATGAAATATATAGGCCTCAAGACTTAGTGGTTAAAAGTACAGGAGCAAATTCTGGTCTTAAATTGTACATCATACAAAATATAGATAGAAAGCTTCCCATAGATGACATTGCCAAGGCAAAAGGACTCTCTTTACGAGACCTCATTAAGGAGATGGAGCAGATCGTGTTTTCTGGTACCAAATTAAATCTAGGGTATTGGATAGATGAAATTTTGGACGAAGATCAGCAAGAAGAAATTCACGATTATTTTATTCAGTCAGAATCTGATCTTATTGAATTTGCTCTAGAAGCCTTTGATGGTGATTACGACGACGACGAGCTCAGACTCTACAGGATTAAATTTATTAGTGAAGTAGCTAATTAAGACTTTAAGTCAGATAGCTCCAAGACCATTCCATAAACCACACCGAAACTATTTAAACAACCACAGCCTCTTCTATAGTTATCTCTAAAGTTTGTGCGTCAAAGCTAGCCAAAGCGCCAATGGGTAGTGTACAATTGTCTGGCACATGACCAAAAGAAAGGCCGTAGGCTGATGGTAGCTCCATACCTTTTATTCTATTTTCTATCACTTCTTTAAGTGTGAAGTTTCTATCACTTTTTATTTGATCACAACCAGCACAAACTCCAAAAGCAATTCCTGCCGCATTTTTAAATGTTTTTGTTGCCAGTAGCTGGGTGAGCATTCTGTCTATTCTGTAAGGTTTTTCTTCTACGTCTTCCAAACAGACGATAGCGTCAGTAAAATCAATTTCATAAGGGGTTCCTATGAGGGCACAAATAAGGGTGAGACTCCCGCCTACTATCTTACCTTTTGCTACTCCAGGATAAATGGTATAGCGCTCGTATTCTGTATTTTGCTCATAAGTGGTCCCTTCTAGTGAAACAGGTTTAATAAGGACAGCTGCCTGGGTGTTCATTATAAGTGTTTCAATACATGACTGTGCATACTTATTTTCTAAAGTAGTTCCCACTGGTCCGTGAAAACCTATTAGGCCGGTTTTTGTTAGAATAGCTTGGAGAAGTGCTGTAATATCTGAAAAGCCTAAAATAATCTTCGGGTTATTTTTTATAACATGATAATCTAATAAGTCTAAAATTCTAGTGCAGCCATAACCACCTCTGACACACAAAATGGCGTCTACTGCCGTATTTGCAAATAGCTCATTAATGTCATTGGCACGCTGCTGATCCGTGTTGCTAAAGTATCCGTGTTGTCCAATACGCCCCGTTTGGAAGACTTTAAAGCCAGATTGCTCAAGAAAAATTACTATTTGGATTAGTTTTTCATCATCCACTGCAAAACCCGGTGCGGCAAGCCCAATAGTATCACCAATTTTTAATTTTTTAGGAATTATAGTTTGTTTTGAGCTTGCTATCCTTGAAGAGGTATTGGCCAATAGGGTAGCGGCTCCAAAAGAGAGAAGCCCAGCCATAAAATATCTTCTTTTTATCATGTAATATTAGGGCTTTACAAGCTCGTTTTCTTTAGATTTTGAGAGTTGCTTTATAATCTTTTTAATGGCATTCTCAATAGATTTTTCAGGTTCTATAATATTATAATTGCCCCAAAAATCTGGATCTGAGAAACCAATGGCTTCATCTGTCAAAATCATAGAGGTTTTCATTAAATCTTTTCTTTTAGGTAGGCTAGCTCTGTCTGTATTTTCCCAATCTGTAACAGCCATTTCACAATTTAAACTGTAAACTGAGTTAAAGAGCCTGTCATCCCAATCAATTTTAAATTCCAATATTAAATTGCTATACCCGTAGTACCATTTATTATTTTTTTCTCTGTAATCTACCCTGTAATCTACTTGGGTGGGCCATACGTTGGCATTTTTAGGTTTGCGTTTTACAAAGAGACTAGCAGCTGCCTTAGCGTCTGTTAAGTCTAAGGAAAAAATAGCAGTGGTCAGTATTTTATTTTCAACGTCTATATACAGAGCTCCTTTAAATAGCGTCTCACCAGAATTGGGTTTAGGCTCAAAATTAACGGTGTAAATGAGTTGGTCATTCACTCTGGAAGAACTTCCGTAACTAAACTCATACAGCTCTATGTAGGTACTGCCAAAGAGGTACTCAGGATACTTCATTACATCTATATACAAGGTGTTAAAAGGACCCCCTTGTAATTTTAAAGCCAAGGTGTCTAATTTGGAGTAATCTGTGCTTTTTCTCGCTTTATAAAGGGATATTGCGTCTTCTCTTTCAGAATTGTAAGGACTTTTATAAATACTAACAACAGCCTCTGAAAGAGACACGTTTTTGCGTCTTTTTTTTATAGTTTCTCTATAAAAAGCAGTCATTATTGTAGGGCCGTTAAAGTAATTATCGCCTTTTTTTGCTAAGGTTTCTTCTACTAGTGCTTTAGCATCTTTTGGAATAATTAGGTCTACTTCATTGAGTGTGATTGTCGCTGGCTCTAATGAAAGATTTAAACGATTGGACTTAGACACATCTAAGGCAATACTTTGCGTCTGGTAGCCCAAGAAAGAAACTATTACAGATTTATTTAGTAATTCTTTTGGGACTTTTAGTACATAGTCTCCTTGTGCGTTAGAAATGGTGCTGGCATTAGTGCCTTCAATTGTAATGGAGGCAAAAATAAGAGGCTTTTTGTTTTGAGCGTCCAACACCTTGCCTTTAAATTCAATAAAATTCAAAGCCGTTTGAGTGCTGTTCTCTTGGGCTAAAAGGGGCTCATTTGCGCTTAACCCCAAAAACACCAATACATATATTGGTGTACAAAGGATTTTTTTTAAGATATTTTTAAAGTGTTTCATAGTACATCGCAATTTAATGGCGCTGTATCTCAATAAGATAGGGCTTATACTAAAATTACGAAAAATTTCTGATATTTTAGCGAGAAAATAAAAGCGTCCTTAAGAGCCCCGCCTTTTTATAACTTGGCTTGTAACCAAACAGCAAAGTGATCAGAAACAAATCTTTGCTTTGGTCCAAAGGTTTGGTCCATATGTGCATACTTTAGTGGTACCAGGCCACTGGTGAAAATATAATCAATCCTTCTGTTAAAGGTCTCCTTGTTTTGAAAGCCATTAAAGGTGCCAAAACTGCCTTTTAAAGTAATTCCCTTAGACTTTGAATTGCTAGATATAGGATCTTTCAGATGGGCGCTTATATTTTTAATACCCTGCATGTCTGTTGTCATATTTAAATCTCCCATAAGCAGGACTGCTTCTTTTTTTGTGTTTAGCCTATCAATTTCTGATAAAATGAGTGCGGCAGACTGTTTTCTAGCATTTTCTCCAATATGATCAAAGTGCGTATTAAACACCCAAATTCTTTTTTTAGAGCGCTGGTGTTCAAAATATCCATAAGTACATATGCGTTCCATAGAGGCGTCCCAACCAACACTAATTTTATTTGGTGTTTCTGAGAGCCAAAATGTATTAGAGTTTAAAAGAGTCCAATCTGTATTCTTGTAAAAAAGAGCAGAAAACTCTCCTTTTTCTTTGCCGTCATCTCTGCCTACACCAACATACTGGTGGCTTTGCTCTAATCCAGCAGCTATGAATTGCAACTGACTAAAAAGCACTTCTTGGGTTCCTAGAAAATCTACTTCTTTTTGGATGATTTGTCCTAAAAGGGCTTCTTTTCTTGATTCCCAATCGTTTGGAGAATCGGCCGGGTTGTCATAGCGTATATTAAAACTCATAACAGAGAGGTCTTGGGCCATGCTCATCTCTGAAACTAACAGAGAGAATAAGGCCAAAAGAGAGAAAAATGGGTGAATTAATTTCATCTTGGTCAATTTTAAAATTCGTTTAGGGAACTAAGAAAAGAGCATTGACAAAAAACAGCTTCCCATTTTCCCAAAAACCTCTAAATAAAGGGTTGTCTACCATATAAATAACAGTACCTCTCCCTTGATTTTCTACTCCAAAGACTAAGCTGTTTTTCATCTTTTCTTTAGTATTGCTTCCTGCAAAACCAGATATAGGAGTACTGCTTTCAAGCTTAGCCACTGTTCCTTCATTTAGAATTTCATATGCATCTGCACCCAGTTTTAGTGTAAAATAATCTTTTAAATACCCAAACGCTAAGGGGTGAGTGAGGTCTAGTGTAGTTTTAAAAATGGCTCCGGTGATATACTCTTTTATAGCATCTCTTTCACCCATTGCATAACTACTTAACAGCCTTTCTTTTTTTTCTATAGATTTTTCTTTTAGAGCGTAGCCCCCTTGGCTAAATAAGGACAGGGCACCACCCACAGCAATTATTTTTCCTCCACTTCTCACATAGTCTTTTAGTTTAGATTTCTGATTTTCATTTAAGAAATCTCCATAGTTTCCGTCTGGAAGTATTAGGACGTCATAATCTGTTAGGCTTACCCTGTTGTAATAATCTGCGTCAATAACTGTGATAGGGTACTTGAGTTGTTGTTCAAAAAAGTGCCAAACCTCTCCAAAATCTAATGAACTAGTGGGCCCTCCTTTTAAAACGGCTATTTTAGTATCAGAAATGACTGGTATTGATGAAGATCCAAAATCTGCTCCTTGGTCTACAAACCCAGTATTAGAAGAGACAAGTAATATTTGATGTAGGTCTGCTATTTCTTTTAATTGAGTAGTAAAGCCCTTTAAATTTCTATTGTCTCTTTTGGTGACAATGAGACTCCCTTTTTTAAAGTTTTTTCCAGATACTGAAAAATCTTTTTCACTGAAACGCACTCTTATTTTAGCCTGTAGGAGCTGAGATAGAAATCTGGCGTTTTCCATACTTTCCCACGGAGAAATAAAGGCATAAGCTTCCTCAGACAAGTCTGAGTTTAATGAAGTGGTAAATGTAGCCTTGTCATCAATTGAAACAAGAGCGCTAGTGGCTATGGTTTCTAAACCGTATGCATAAGGAAGTGACCAAGCCGTAATGTCATAAGTTAATGAGTCTGACAATTTGGCCTTAGGGTCCATGAGTACACTTACCAAGGTTCCCTTTGTTTGGGCAGTAGAAATCACTATATGGTCTGGAACTATTTGCATTTGCTGTTCTTTGGCAGACTCATAATCATAGCCCTTTACAGCTTTAGACTTTGTTTTCCCATATTTAATTTCATGTTTGTCTAAGAGTTGGGCAAGGGCTTTTAAATTTCCCTTATTTCCTTGTAGCACATATGATTTGTATTTAAAATCTTTCTTTTGAAAAAAAGCTTTAAAAGAACTGTTTAACTCCCCCACGTTTGCTGACGCAACCTCTACTGTAGAAAGGCCTGTGGTGTGGTGGTGTGCAATTCTATCTCTTAATGTAAGGGTGTCACCAATACTAGTTTTAACACCCAGTCCAGCCCTGCCACTTCCCCCTTGTTCAAAGGTCATTCCAACACCACCATTATAGGTAGGATAGGTGTCTCCGTAACTAGGGTATAAAAGGTCAAATCTTTCTTTGGTAAAATATAACCATCCTTGAGCATCAAAGTATTTGGCGTGATTTTTACCAATTTTAGATTGAAAATTTCTTTGAAAATCTGTAATAACCTCATGATAAGGCTCTGCTGCTGGCGCAAAATAATAAGGACTGTCTACGCCTTGTTCGTGAAAATCTACATGCACATGTGGCAGCCACTTATTAAATACTTTTAGGCGCTGTTGGCTTTCTATTTGAGTGAGCCAAGCCCAATCTCTGTTGAGGTCAAACATATAGTGGTTGGCTCTTCCAGACAACCAACCTTCATGGTGCTCTGCACTGTTGGGATCTACTTGGTACGGACTATTCTTGTTTTCATTGTACCAGTTTACATATCGGTCTCTTCCATCTGGATTAATACAAGGATCTATAATGACTACTGTATTTTTTAGATAGTCTTTTTTAATCGTTAGTAGTTCGTAAACGGTCTGCATGGAAGCTTCTGTGCTCACACTTTCATTTCCGTGTACATTGTACGAAAGCCACACAATGGCTTTGTCTGGACTGCCTATTCCTATGGCGTTGTTTAGGTGTGCCGTTCTAATGTTTTCAATATTCTTTATATTTTCTATGCTAGAGACAATAGCAGTGACTAGAGGTCTCTTTTCGTTGGTGTAGCCATAAATACTCAGTTGTATTTGATCTGGCACAGCTTTTGAAAGGTATTCATAATATTCCATGACCTGATGGTGCCTACTAAATTGAGTTCCTAATTCATATCCTAAAAATTCTGAGGGTGATTTTAGGTTTTGCGCCGTAGCCAGGGCTACCCATAAAAATGCAATTAAACTAATGGTTTTTTTCATGATTGGTTTATTTTTAAGCCTCCCAAAGCTACATAATTATTGCAGGGATTAAAACATCTTTTAGGAATTTTATAAATAGTTCCTTGGAGAGTTTTATCTTTACCCTAATTAACTTCTTGCTATGGAAATTGGCTGTTTGCCTTTTAATAAAACTGGGTATTTTTCTAAACTCATAGAAGACTATGTGTCTGGTAACCCTGAATTAACCCCTTTTTATGGGCAAAAGCCAGATTTAAATGGATTAAACATCCAAAGAAAATTGAAAACTGAAAAATTTTCATTGGCCCAGCGCAAAATTCTTCAGCAGGTTTTAACAGAGCAATACAAAGGCTTTAAACCATCTAAAGTGGTAGAAGACCAAATTGCAGCTTTGGGGCTTTCCAACACCACAACAGTAGTGACGGGGCATCAACTAAATTTATTTAGTGGCCCTTTATATTTTTTATACAAAATCATGGCTGTTATAAATTTATCTAAGACTTTAAGTAAAGACAAATTACTTGGCAGGGTGGTCCCTATCTATTGGATGGCTACTGAAGATCATGATTTTGAAGAAATTAATTACTTTAATGTGAAGGGGGTAAAACTGCAATGGACGCCTCCTTATAAATTAGGAGGCGCTGTAGGAAGATACGCCACGCAGGGATTAGAAGGTGTTTTGGAGCACCTAGAGGGACTTTTAGGGACTGGTAAAAACGCACAATATCTTAAAGATTTGTTTAGAGATTCTTATCTATTACAGCCCAATTTATCTAAAGCAACCCGTCATTTTGCTCACACTCTTTTTGGAGACTTGGGGTTGGTTATTTTAGACGCAGACCATGCAGCTCTTAAAGAGTCACTCATTGGTCACATTAAAAAAGATGTCTTTGAGCAAATAGCTTTTCACGCTATAAATAAGACTACTGACGCGCTAGTTGGCGTGTCTGATCAATATGCTATTCAAGTAAACCCAAGGCCTATTAATTATTTTTATTTAGACGCAGGAATTAGGGAGCGTATAGTAGCTACTAAAACTGGTTATGAGGTACTCAATACTTCTATGACATTTACGGCAGAATCTTTGGAAGCGCACATAGAAGCTAAACCAGAGTGTTTTTCTCCAAATGTAATATCCAGGCCACTCTACCAAGAAGTCATATTACCAAATATAGCCTATATTGGTGGGGGAGGTGAATTGGCATATTGGTTAGAGTTAAAAGATTATTTTAAGGCACATGAGGTATTGTTTCCAGTGCTTATGCTTAGAAATTCTGCTGTTTTACTCTCAGAAAAACAACACAAAAAATGGAATAAAATGGGATTACAGCCTGCAGATTTATTTCTAAAGCGAGACCCACTAATCAATAAAAAAATTAGAGCTATTTCAAATATAGATATAGATTTAACTCCCTTGCGGAAAGTCTTACATAAACAATTTTTAAGCCTACAGTCTTTAGCGCAAGAAACAGACGCTTCTTTTTTAGGAGCTGTTCAAGCACAAGAGGTTAAACAATTAAAAGGAATTGATCTCTTAGAAAAAAGGTTGTTACTGGCTCAAAAGAAAAAACTTCAAGACCAGGTGCAGCGTTTGTCAGTGCTGCATGAGGCCTTATTCCCTTCTCAATCTCTTCAAGAAAGAAATCAGAATTTTTCTGAATTTTATGTAGATTATGGACCGGAGTTAATGGAGGTGCTTAGCACTCATTTAAACCCTTTAAAAAATGGATTTTCCGTACTCTCACTATAAATTTTTTAAGCCTTTTTAAATGCATAATATAGATATTAATGTGGTAGATATGACCATGGACATTATGAAGTATGTCTTGGGGAGAATTACAAATACCCATCCAGAACTAGGAAAGCCCATGAAAGAAGAGGCGCTTAGGGCATTGGTGGGAGAAACTATTAATGAAAAAGGAATTGGGGGTGAAAGAGCCTTTGAACTTTTTAGAGATGTACTGGTGAAAGCTACCATTCCCATAGACCATCCTAGACATTTGGCATTTGTTCCTGCCGCGCCTACAAAGGCGTCTATTCTTTTTGATTTGGTGACTTCAGCCTCTAGCATTCACGGTGCTTATTGGATGGAAGGAGCTGGAGGTATTTACTGTGAAAATGAAGCCATGCATTGGTTGGTTAGTTTAACTAAACTTCCTAAGGGTGCATTTGGAGTTTTTACTAGTGGGGGAACAGCAGCCAATTTATCTGCCATGATTACAGCCAGAGAGTATTGGAGAAAAGACCCAAAAAATCAGAATAAAAAGGGAATTATGATCACTTCTTCTGGAGCACACTCTTCAGTAAAGTCTATGGCCAAGGTGATAGATGCGGAAGTTTTATTAGTTCCTACAGAAACCGCCATGTGCCGCGCAGATATAGAAAAAGTGGTATCTGGATTGGCTCCGGAACAAAAAGAGCGTTTATTTGCCGTGGTAGCTACTGGAGGGACAACCAACGCTGGGATTATAGATGATTTAGAGGGTGTAGCAGATTATTGTGAAAAGCATTCCCTTTGGTTTCACGTAGATGCTGCCTACGGAGGTGGCGCTTTAGCTGCCCCCTCTGTTAGAGCACTCTTTAATGGAATTGAAAGGTCAGATAGTATTACCATTGACCCACATAAATGGCTCTTTTCACCCTATGATTGTGGGGCGGTTATTTATAAAAAACCTGAATTAGCAAAAGAAGCCCACGCCCAAGAGGGTTCTTATTTAGACATTTTTAAAGATGAGGGTGCTGCAGGTTTTAACCCTTCAGACTATCAAATCCAACTCACCAGACGGCTTAGGGGTTTGCCTCTTTGGTTCTCCTTGGCCATGCACGGGACTGCTAAATACGAGTGGGCGGTAGAACAGGGAATTTCTTTGGCACTTGAAGCCGCCTCTTTAATTAAAATAGCAGATCATGTAGAGTTGGTTATTGAGGTGAATTTGTCATGCGTCCTTTTTAGAAGAAAAGGCTGGACAGCTGAAGATTATAAAGAGTGGACCTATCAAAACTTGGAGAAAAAATTTGCATTGGTAACGCCTACTAAATTTTTGCATCAGGGAACCATGGAAACTGTAGCGCGTTTCTGTTTCATAAACCCTGACACCACCCGCCAGGATATTTCAGATATTTTAGATACCATGCTTTAGTACTTTTATTCATTCACTTTTCATAAAAGCAGACCACTTAAGGCACTAAGCTTTCTAGTATAAATGTGCCATTTTTTTGTAGCATTCTAAAGCGTTGTGGGGGGAGGCCTAGTTTAAGATATTCTACACAGTTGGTTTGAATGCTAAAAACACAAAAGTGAGACTTTTCACTATAGCTAACGCTTTCAGCGGCACCTATTACAGTGCCTGGCGCCAAAAGCGTACTGTATTGTTTTTTAGATTCTTCAGGTATTTTTTTCCAGGCCTCGTTTACTTCTAGTCCAGTTTGTTGCAGTTTAACGCTGCCTGAAAACTTGAGCTGAATTTCAGATATAGGATCATAAAACAAAATTTCTGCTAAGGGCTTACTTAAAATATCTACTACTTTTTTACTTCTGGAATCTGTATGAATTTCTAAATAAAGCAGTTCGTTTACCGCTCTAATTACAACAGTTCTAATGGAGGGAGCACCAGAAGCTTGAGTGGTGGCTAAGACCCCTTTTTTTAGCCAATGTTGCTTGTTTTCACCTGTCTCTTTAAATGCTTCAAGAATAAATTTAATGAAAGAGGGGGCGTTTTTAAAGGGATTTTCCAAAATGAGAGATCAATTGTTTAAAATTCTTGTAAATATACCTTAAAGAAGTATGCTCTAAAAATTTCAAATTATTATTTTTGCCCATGCAAAACAAAGTACTTATCCTAGATTTTGGTTCTCAGTACACTCAGCTTATAGCCAGAAGAGTGAGAGAACTCAATATTTATTGTGAAATAAAACCTTTCAACAACCCTCCAAAAGATTTGTCTTTATTTAAGGCAGTGATACTTTCTGGATCTCCTTTTTCTGTAAGAGGAGAAGACGCTCCACACCCAGATTTAACTGAAATTAAAGGGAAAAAAGCCTTATTGGGTGTTTGCTATGGTGCTCAATATTTGGCACATTTTAAAGGAGGAGCCGTAGCCGCTTCTAATACAAGAGAATACGGCAGGGCAAATCTTTCTTTTATAGAGAAGGATGAGCCATTTTTTGAGGGAATTGCTTTGGGTAGTCAGGTTTGGATGAGCCACTCAGACACTATTAAGACGCTGCCAACTGCTGGTAAATTACTTGCCAGCACACATGACGTAACTAACGCAGCCTATAAAATTGAAGGGGAAGATACTTATGCTATTCAATTTCATCCAGAGGTGTACCATTCAACAGATGGGAAAAAGTTATTAGAAAATTTCTTAGTTAAAATTGCTGGCTTAGAACAGGATTGGACACCCGACGCCTTTGTAGAAGATACAGTATGCAAGCTAAAAGCGCAGATAGGATCTGACAAAGTAATTTTAGGACTTTCTGGAGGAGTAGATTCTACAGTAGCAGCTGTTTTGTTGCACAAAGCCATAGGTCCTCACCTTCACTGTATCTTTGTAAACAATGGACTACTTAGAAAGAATGAGTACACTCAAGTATTAGAACAATACAAGGGAATGGGATTGAATGTAAAGGGAGTAGACGCAACGGCACGCTTTTTGCAAGCCTTGGCTGGAGAGTCAGATCCTGAAAAGAAGAGAAAAGCCATAGGAAATGCTTTTATTGAAGTTTTTGATGCAGAGTCTCACTTGGTGGAAGACGCTAGTTGGTTGGCACAGGGAACTATATATCCAGATGTAATTGAGTCATTATCGGCCACTGGTGGCCCATCTGCCACTATTAAAAGTCATCACAATGTAGGTGGTTTGCCAGATTACATGAAACTGAAGATAGTAGAGCCTTTGCGCATGCTTTTTAAAGATGAGGTACGTAGGGTAGGTACTAGTTTGGGAATAGATGCGGCGCTTTTAGGCAGACACCCATTTCCAGGACCTGGATTGGCTATTAGAATTTTAGGAGATATTACGCAAGAAAAAGTAGCCATTCTTCAAGAAGTAGACGCTATCTTTATAGACGGATTAAAAAAGGCAGGCTGGTATGACAAAGTGTGGCAGGCCGGTGCTATTTTACTGCCGGTACAAAGCGTTGGAGTGATGGGAGATGAGCGTACCTATGAAAAATGTGTGGCACTTAGAGCGGTAGAAAGCACAGACGGAATGACGGCAGACTGGGTGAATTTACCTTATGAGCTGCTTCAAAAGATTTCTAACGATATTATAAATAAAGTAAAAGGGGTAAATAGAGTGGTCTATGATATTAGCTCTAAACCACCCGCAACCATTGAGTGGGAATAATATGCAAAACAAAACGCGACATATCTTTTTATACCTGCTTTTGGTAGGTCTTTCGGTGCAAGCCCAAAGCTATTTTGAATACACAGTAAAAGTGGGAGACAGCCGTTGGAAAATGGCCCAAGACTTTGGAATTTCATTAGATTCTTTAAGCTTGTTAAATCCTCATTTGTCTAAGAGCTCTATGGAGCTCCCTGTTGGGGTATCTATTCATTTGCCTGTTCTTTCTAAGTTTTCTAATGCCTTTGAAACTCCTCCTAAAAGCGCTGCCTATACACCAGCGCAGCTTTCAGATCAGATCCCTTTTTTAGATAGCTTAGTGAACCCAGTAGCTTTTGATTTTGTTTATGCACTTCCTTTTAGGTTGGACAAAATGAATTTTCAAGACTCTATAATGGGGCAGAAAATTATAGCAGCTAGGCGGGATATGAAACTGAGTTTAAGCTTTTATTCAGGTGCTTTAATGGCTATAGATTCTCTTAAAAAATTTGGGATTAATATTAGTCCAAGACCTGTAGATTCTGAGTTAGACGGTACTTTTTTATACCGTAATTTATACAAGGATTCTCTAGCTGTTCCGCACGCTATTTTTGGTCCTTTATCTGCAGCAGCCAATACAGTGGTCTTGCGTTATGCACAGCAGCATAAAATTCCAGCTGTGCTTCCTGTAGTTTCTTCTGGAAATTTGCCTTATGACAAGGCTTTTTATCCTGTTCCAAATGAAAAAGTATTGAGAGATAAGCTTTTAAGTTATGCCCAAAAAACATACAGAGGACAAAAAGTACTGCTCATAGCAGATAGGGAAAATGCCGCTGCCGCTGCCCAAATAAAGGCTCTTTTTCCTAGGGCTTTTCAGGTAGCTTTAACAGACAATATTTCTATTGACATAAATTTTTTATCCAAGCAATTAGATTCTGTGAACCCTAATTGGGTATTTGTAGAGACTGAAAATTTAAAGCTGGTGTCTAGTGTGAGCTCTATCTTAAATGCCAACATTACAAAAAAGGTAAAGATTAAGATGTTCACCACCAACAGGAATAAAGCCTTTGAAAATGATGTGATAGACAACCAGCATTTGTCTGCTTTACAGTTTTGTTTCTCTACTTTTTATAAAAAAACAACTGACAGCCTTTTCACAGCAGCTTATGAAGCGCGTTTTGGAGATTATCCAGAAACACTTGCTGTAAGGGGCTTTGACCTCACCATGGATTTAGCATTAAAAATGTCCTATTACAAAGGATGGGAGGCAGCTCAAAAGATGATAGGACCGGTGGTTTATACAGATCACAAGCTTTATTACAGCTCTTCATTCTCTCCTAGCGGTCTCCCGGCTGACGGCCTATACAATACGGCTTCTTTTATTATGCAGTATGAAGACATGGATGTAAAGCTTATTGAGTAGCATTTGTTTGCTTTACACATCGCATATTTCTATAGCCTTTTTTAGTGAGGCCATGACATCTTTGTCTTTTGGAACAAACTCTTGTGCTACATACCCTAGGTATCCGGTTTCTAAAATAGCCTTCATAATGGCCGGGTAATAAAGTTCCTGGCGCTCGTCAATTTCATTTCTACCAGGTACTCCAGCGGTATGGTAATGCCCTAAGTAAGTGTGGTGGTCTCTAATAGTTTTAATAATATCTCCCTCTTGTACCTGCATGTGGTAAATGTCGTATAAGAGTTTAAAATTTTCACTCCCTAATCCCTGACAGAGTGCTACCCCCCAAGCAGTGCTGTCACACATATAATCTGGATGGTTTTGCTGGTTAAAGAGTTCCATTTGAATGACTATGCCCTGCTTTTCTGCTAGGGGCATTATTTGTTTAAGTCCTTTAATACAATTGGCCAAGCCCTGGGTGTCTGACATTCCATTTCTGTTTCCACTAAAGCAAATAAGGTTGGTATAGCCCGCTGCTGCTACCTCAGGAATTAGGGTACTGTAATTTTCAATGAGTTGGCGGTGGTGCTGTGGATCATTCCACCCCTCTGTTAAAGAAATTTCTGCTCCATTACACATAGAACTGTAAATGCCATGTTTTTTTAATAGCGGCCATTCATTAGGACCCATGAGGTCTACCGCTGTAATACCTATTTTTTTAATAGATATTAAAAATTCTTCTAATGGAATATTGCTGTAACACCAGTGGCAAACAGCGTGGTGAATATTATTCTTTAAAATTTTTGGATGCTTTGTTGCTGCTGAAAATTGAGTTTTTGCTTGTAAAGGTATGGTAGCAAGTCCAGCAGCAGAAGCTACGGCGCTATTTAAGAATTGTCTTCTTTTCATAATTATTTGTCTACTAGCTTGGTTTTTATAAATATAAATCATTTTATTTACTCCATGTCTGATGATCCTCAAAAACAAGCGCTTATTGCATTAGCACATTTTAAAATGCCTTTTGGAAAGTACAAAGGGTGGTATGTGACAGAACTACCAGAGGGTTATATGGTTTGGTTTAGACAGCAGGGTTTTCCTAATGGAAAACTGGGCGATATGCTAAAGTCTACCATGGAAATCAAGGAAAATGGATTGGAAGAAATAATTCGTAAAATTCGCAGAGAATTTCCTCAGTAAAGTCCCTATTCTTAGCACTATAATTTGTAATTTTGGTCGCGTTATTAATCTAAGCAAACGCAATGCCAGAAACAAAATACATTTTTGTAACCGGAGGAGTTACTTCCTCCCTAGGAAAGGGAATTATAGCAGCTTCTTTAGCTAAACTTCTTCAAGCTAGAGGCTATAGGACTACTATTCAAAAATTAGACCCTTACATTAATGTAGATCCAGGAACTTTAAACCCTTATGAACACGGAGAGTGTTATGTGACAGATGATGGCGCAGAAACAGATTTAGATTTAGGGCATTACGAACGTTTTTTAAATGTAAAAACCTCACAAGCTAACAATGTGACTACTGGTAGAATTTACCAGGCTGTCATTGAGAAAGAGAGAAGAGGAGAGTTTTTAGGAAAAACAGTACAGGTGGTCCCTCATATTACCAATGAAATTAAAGACCGCATTCAATTACTTGGTCAGACAGGTGATTATGACATTGTCATTACAGAAATTGGTGGAACGGTGGGTGATATTGAGTCTTTGCCCTACATAGAGGCAGTAAGACAACTGCTTTGGGAATTAGGAGATAACAACGGAATTGTAATTCACCTTACACTAGTGCCTTATTTAAGTGCAGCTGGCGAGTTAAAAACAAAACCTACTCAGCATTCAGTTAAAACGCTCATGGAGAGTGGTATTAAAGCAGATATTTTAGTTTGTAGAACGGAGCATGAAATTTCTGATGAAATTAAACAAAAGCTAGCCTTATTTTGTAATGTAAAAAAAGAGGCAGTTATTCAATCTATAGACGCCGCTACTATCTATGAAGTGCCCCTTCTTATGCAAGAAGAAGGCTTAGACACAGTAACCCTCCAGAAATTAAATTTGGAAGACAATGTAATGCCTGACCTCACTCAGTGGAATGAGTTTTTAACTAAGATTAAGCATCCAAAAGGAGCCGTTACCATTGGTCTTATTGGTAAATATGTAGAGTTGCAAGACTCTTATAAATCTATTTTAGAATCTTTTATTCACGCAGGTGCCGCCAATGAGGTAAAAGTGAATGTAAAATCTATTCATTCTGAGCACCTTACGGTAGAAAACGTATCTAAAAAATTAAAGGGTCTTCACGGAGTTTTAGTTGCACCAGGGTTTGGAGAACGTGGGATTGAAGGAAAAATTAAAGCCGTTCAGTACGCTCGAGAACAAGGAATTCCATTTTTAGGAATTTGTCTTGGAATGCAGATGGCTGTCATAGAATATTCAAGAAATGTATTAGGTCTTTCTAAAGCAAATTCTACAGAGATGAATGAGCAAACAGAAGACCCCGTTATAAGCCTTATGGAAGCTCAAAAAGCAGTCACAAAAAAAGGGGGCACTATGAGATTAGGTGCTTGGGATTGTGCGCTTCTTCCTGGTTCATTAGCTTCCGAAATTTATAATGGCACCCCTTTAATTTCCGAACGTCACAGACACCGTTTTGAATTTAATAACGCCTATAAGCAAGTTTTAGAAACGGCAGGGCTTAAGACTTCTGGAGTAAATGTAGCCACTGGGCTTGTAGAGGTGGTAGAAATACCCTCACACCCATGGTTTGTTGGGGTTCAATACCATCCAGAATATAAAAGTACGGTAGAAAGTCCACATCCATTATTTGTTCATTTTGTAAAAGCGGCTTTAGCGCACGAACAAGGCTAGGCTTGTCAATAATTTATATTAATTTTATACCCTTGTTTTTTTGACAAGACATATAAACACCTTATGGAAGAAAAGAAATTAGACGTGAACTCACTTATAGGATTTGGACTTATTTTTGTGATCCTAATCTATATGTTTTATATAAACCAGCCAACGGCAGAAGAAGTAGCGGCTAAACAGTTAGCAGATAGAGAAGTGGAAGTTCAGGGCAACCAAGACGCGTCACAAAATGCAAGTAATCAAACAAATTTAAAAGAATTAGGTGTTAAAGATCTAAATATTTCTGACTCTACTGAGGTAGCCAAATACAAATCTAGTTTAGGTGCTTTTTCATATACGTCCGTTGTGATTGGTAATAGTGCACTTGAAAATGATTTGTTAGCCTTGGAGGTGTCTCATAAAGGAGGACAACTTGTCTTAGCACAAAATAAAAAATACAACACCTATGACTCCGTCCCCGTCTATTTAATTAAGGATGGAAATGCAAACTTCAATATTAGTTTTACTACTCAGGACAATAGACTTTTACAAACAAAAGACTTGTATTTTGAACCTACTTTAAGTAGTGATGGGGCGGATGAGGTTTTGACTTTAAAAGCTAAAATATCTGAATCTGAATATTTGTTATTTGTATATTCACTTAGAGCAGACCAGTATATGGTAGATTTCACTGTGAAATCTATAGGTCTGTCTCAATTGTTTAACCAGGCGCAGCCACCTAGTTTAGATTGGCAACTAAAAACTATTAGACACTCTAAGAGTGTGCAGTATGAAAATAGATATACGCGCTTAAATTACAAGTTTGAAGAAGATAAACTAGATAAGCTTTCAGACTCTTCAGATGACGACTCACAGGAAGTAGCAGTAGAGTGGGTGTCTTATAGACAGCATTTTTTTAGTACTATTTTAGCGGTATCTCCAGCCTTAGAGAAGGCAGATTTCACTAGTACCAACCTTATTAAAGAGGAATCTAAAACAGCCGCTTACACTAAAATTTACAAGACAGCCGCCCCTCTAAAATTTACTGCTGGAGAACTAGACTATACCATGAATTGGTATCTAGGACCTACAGACGTGGCCCAACTGGCACAGTACGAAAGTCAAGGATTTGAAGACTCTATCCCTTTTGGGTGGGGAATTTTTGGTTGGATAAACCGTTATGTGTTTACGCCTGCTTACACTTTTTTAAGTAGTTATTTTCCATACGGAATTGCTATTATTGTCATGACCATTTTAGTGAGACTTCTCATGTCACCAGTGACTTATAAGTCTTATTTGTCTCAGGCTAAAATGAAGGTTTTAAAGCCAGAAATTACAGAGATTAATGATAAGTTTAAGGACAATGCTGCTAAAAAGCAGCAAGAGACCATGAAAATTTACAACAAAGCAGGTGTAAACCCAATGAGTGGCTGCGTGCCAGCACTGGTTCAGATGCCTATTTTTTATGCACTCTTTATGTTTTTCCCTACTTCTTTTGCCCTCAGACAAAAATCTTTTTTATGGGCAGACGACCTTTCTTCTTATGACACTATCTTAGAGCTTCCTTTTTATATTCCATTTTATGGAGACCACGTGAGTTTGTTTCCCATTTTGGCTTCTATTGCCATCTTCTTTTACATGATGATGACTACTGGGCAGAACATGCCCACCCAACCAGGCATGCCTAATATGAAATTCATCTTGTATTTGTCTCCAGTCATGATGTTGATATTCTTTAACAGTTATGCCTCTGGTTTGAGTTTGTACTATTTTGTATCCAACCTCATTACTATATTTATCATGCTAGCCATTAAGAATTTTATTTTAGATGACGATAAAATACACGCCCGCATTCAAGCCAACAAGGAAAACCCTAAAAAAGAAGGTAAATTTCAAGCTAAAATGCGAGAGATAATGGAAAAAGCAGAAGCTCAGAAAAAGTTACGTTAAAAAATGAAAAAAGTAGTTGTTGGTCTTTCAGGAGGAGTAGACTCTAGTGTAGCCGCTTATTTATTAAAGGAGCAGGGTTATGAGGTCATTGGACTTTTTATGAAGAATTGGCATGATGACTCTGTGACCATTTCTAATGAATGTCCTTGGTTGGAAGACAGTAATGACGCACTTATTGTTGCAGAAAAATTAGGTATTCCCTTTCAAACTGTTGACCTAAGCGAGCAGTATAAAGAGCGTATTGTGGACTATATGTTTTATGAGTACGAGCAAGGAAGGACCCCTAATCCAGACATTCTTTGTAACCGAGAAATTAAGTTTGACGTCTTTATGAAAATTGCCATAGATTTAGGAGCAGATTATGTGGCTACCGGTCACTATTGCCAAAAGAGTACCAAATCATTTGAAGACGGAACAGAAATTTATGACTTATTAGCGGGTGCAGACCCCAACAAAGACCAGTCTTATTTTCTTTGTCAGCTTTCCCAAGAGCAACTTTCAAAAACCTTATTTCCTATTGGGGGTCTTCAAAAGCCTCAGGTAAGAGAGATAGCGGCCAAGGCTGGTCTCATTACAGCTGGTAAAAAAGACTCACAGGGCTTGTGCTTTATTGGAAAGGTGAGATTACCAGATTTTTTACAACAGCAATTAAAGTCAAAAGAAGGTCTTATTGTTGAAATACCAGACAGCTACCACGCCTACCACGCCACAATACCTATATTTACTTCGCAAATAGAGTCACTGGCTTATGCCGCAAAGAGACCTATATACGCCGTTTCTGACGGTAAGGTAGTAGGAAAGCATCAGGGGGCTCATTTTTTTACAAACGGCCAAAGAAAAGGTTTGCATGTAGGAGGGACCAAAGAACCTTTATTCATTATAGCTACAGACGTTAAAGAGAACGTGGTTTATACGGGACAGGGTAAAACCCACCCAGGTTTGTATAGCCACACTTTATTTGTAGCTGCAGAAGAGGTTCATTGGCTCAGAGAAGACCAACGCTTAAATCCTGGAGAAAGTATGAATGTAATGGCTAGAATTAGATATAGACAGGCTTTAGATATAGCTATTTTATACGCTACAGAATCTGGTTTATACGTGCAGTTTGCGTCTGCCCAGTCTGCTATTACACAAGGCCAATTTGTAGCTTGGTATGTAGGAAACTCTCTTTACGGTTCTGGTGTCATAGGGTAAGCTAGTAAGCAGTGGCTTTAAAAATATAAATATTTTTTAGCGGCCAATCTCCTGCTTCTACCTCTTGTTTATTTATGAGATCTACCACTTCCATTCCTGTTTTTACATATCCAAAAGGGGTATAGTCACCGTCTAAGTGATAAGATCCTGGACTGGTAACTACTATAAAAAACTCATAAGGCGATGCTAATTTATGAGGGTTGTCATTCTCACTACTTGGCATAGAGATTACACCTCTGTCATGTTTGTGACCTTTTCTAGTGTCTGGTGGCAGTAAGTACCTACCTATTTCTTTTCTTTTGTTTGCAGTGGCTTCATTGTCTGCGTTCCCTCCCTGAATAATAAATCCTTTCACTATTCTATGAAAGTAGGTGCCATTAAAATACCCCTTTTTTGCTAGGTATATAAAGTTGGCTTTGTGATAAGGAACATTGTCAAATAATTCAATGTCTATGAGTCCAAATGACGTTTCTAAGCGCACTCCTGTCTCCTTTAGATTTTCTTTGTAATCATAAAAAAAGGCTATAGCGTTGTCTTCAGTTAATTTAAAAATATTTTCTGGTTTTTCTTGTGAGCCTTTAGCCACTTCTTTTTTTGTTTCTACTATATCTTTTTTAGCTACAACCTCTTTTTTATTATTTCCACAGGCTTGAAATAAAAAAATCAAGCCAAATAAAAGAATTAGTATTAGCTTAGTGTATATGAATTTTATCGATTTTTCAAGCATAGTATCAAAAATAGAAAAAAAGGAGCTACCAGGCACAGAGAGTCATTTTAAAATGGCATCGGCTCAGAGAGCCAATGAGATAAAAGTGTCCCAGTCTACGCTAGAAAATGCAAAAAAAGCGGCTGTTTTGGCTGCTTTTTACCCAGACAAAGAGGGACAAACCTATTTGTTGTTTATTAAGAGGCAAGCAGGGGAAGGAGTACATGCAGACCAGATTGCTTTTCCTGGTGGAAGGGAAGAAGACACAGATAATGATTTAGCATACACTGCACTTAGAGAGGCAGAGGAAGAGGTTGGGATTAGGTCAAAAGATATGGGATTTTTAAAAGCACTCACAGCCGTGTATATTCCACCTAGTAATTTTTTAGTACAACCTTATATGGGCTTATACTTTAAAAGCAGGCCTTTTATACGCCAAGTGTCGGAGGTAAATGCTTTATTGGAAGTCCCATTATTAGATATTTTAGACGCCTCTAATAAACAGCTTTCAAAGTTAAATACTTCTTATGCAACTGATATTGAAGTGCCTAGTTTTAAATTTAAAGATCAAATTATTTGGGGGGCCACAGCCATGATTCTTAATGAAATCCGTTGGCTTTTAAAAGAAGTACTTTAAGTATATTTTGTATTTTAGCTGTTTAGTTATAGAAGGTAATTCCCACAAGTACCTGCTGTTTTTATACAGTTACATTAATTAATTTTGTTTAACTATGCCGTTACTGAAAAGAAATCCTTTTGGACATATATTATTTATAAAAAAACTACTGATACGTTATCTAGGGATGCTTACTCACCAACGTTATAAGGGTTTTAATACTTTGGAGATTGAAGGTTCCGAAATTATTAAAGATTTGCCAGGAGAAAATGTTTTATTTGTAAGTAACCATCAAACTTATTTTGCAGATGTGGTAGCCATGTTTCATGTGTTTAATGCATCGCTGAGTGGCCGGGTAGATTCTATTGAAAATGTAGGCTATATTTGGCACCCTAAATTAAATATTTATTACGTAGCAGCAGCAGAAACAATGAACCAGAGTTTGCTGGCTAAAATATTAGCTTATGCAGGTTCCATAAGTATTGAAAGAACCTGGAGAGCAGAGGGGCAGGATGTAAATAGACAGGTGAAAATGAGTGATATTTCTAATATTGGAAAAGCGCTTATGGACGGCTGGGTGATTACCTTTCCTCAGGGGACAACCACCCCTTGGAAGCCCATTAGAAAGGGAACCGCACACATTATTAAGAAATATAAGCCCATTGTGGTACCTGTTGTTATAGATGGTTTTAGGCGTTCTTTTGACAAGAAAGGCCTACGGATTAAAAAGAAGGGGATTCTTCAGTCTGTAGTGATTAAGAAACCTATGGAAATTGATTATGAAAATGATTCTATGGAGCAGATTATTGAGCAAATTCAATTTGCCATTGAGCAGCATCCATCTTTTTTAAAGGTACTCTCTAAAGAACAAATTATGGAAATGGAGCAAGAAAACGAAAAGAGAAGGTATAAAAAGAAAAAGACAACTGATCCTAAGTAATATTTGTAAGCTATATTACTTAAAAAAACCTAACCTAAAATGGATAGGTTTTTTTTATGAATTAAGTTTTCGGAGTTCTTTATGGTTCATTTTTAATTTTTTGAGAAGTATGCCATACAGCAGTTTGTAAAACAACCATAAAAGGAGTACAGCCAATCCTATAATAAGAATGCAAACGGCTGCAATAATGGCCCAAAAGAGGAGGCTATTATCTTCCTTTGCGGCGGCATTAAAGATACTTTCTGTAGCTGGACCGTAGTGAATAATTCCGTAAAAAAGCCCTAATAAAGAAGTGGCTAATATGGACAGATTAAACCAAACATAATGGGTGACGGTTCTCTTTACTTTTAAAATACTTTCTACCAGTTCTTTAGATGAGCTGTTATAAGATATTTTTTTATAATTTTTGTAGAAGCGATAAATAAAGTAAATTAGTACTGCGTAGTTTATGACAGTGAGTATATTTATAAAACTGTATAAATGAATGCTTTTTACTAGGGCGTCTGTTTCAGAATTTTTAGTAAAAAAACTCAAGGCTGTCCAAAAAACAAACTCTGCTATGGATATATAATACAACCACTTTACTATAGAAGAGGATCGCCTCCAAATAAGGGTGTACAAAGCTTCTTTGTCTAGCTTTGGATAGCTGTCTTCTCTAGCTTTCCAATCTTTTTTTAACAGATCTAACTCCTTCATATTAAGGGTTTAATATTTTCTTTAATTTCTTTTTAATTCTATTCATTTTCACCCTGGTATTCACTTCTGAAATTCCAAGTGTACTAGATATTTCATCATATTTTTTATCTTCTAAAAACATAAAAATAAGGGCTTTATCTATGTCATTTAATTCTTTTATTGCCTGGTACATGAGGCTTAGTTGCTGTTCTTCATGTGGGTCATAGTCTTCATATGCTTTGGTTTTGAACAGTACATTTTCAATGTCATGGGTGTCTGTTCTTTTTTTGTTTTTTCTGTACTGAGTAATGGCGGTATTTATGGCCACTCGGTACATCCAAGTACTAAATTTAGAATCTCCTCTAAATTTTGGATATGCCTTCCACAATTGAATGCTTATTTCTTGAAATAAATCGTGGTGGGCTTCTCTATCATTTGAATAAAGACTACAGATTTTGTGCACAATATTCTGATGTGTTTCAAATTCTGATAAAAAAATATGTTCTAATTTTTTGTCCAATAGAATAAGGCTTGGTACTAAGTAGGTGTTTGCTTATTTTTGTTACAAAGAAAACACCCAAAAGTATAGCTTTTGGGTGTTTATATTTATAATAGATAGGCTGTTTAATTTCTGTAGTCCAAAGCGGGAGCTCTATTTCCAATAAGGGGGATGTATTTAAATTGGGTACCTAATCTTTTTTGATGCTCCTCTTTTGCTGCTTTAATTATTTTTGGGTTGCTAAAAAGCTCAATAGCACTTAAACTTAACGTTTTGGCAGCCACCATCATCCCTTTTTTACCAATACTTGTACCACCTGCAGCAACCGCCTGCCAAGAGTGCGCGGCTGTGCCTGGTACCCAAGTAGCAGTTCCAAAACCAACGGTTGGTACTGCAAAAGATACGTCACCTACATCTGTAGAACCACCAGCTTTTGCCTCTGTTTTATATGGAGCAATTCCGCTAGCTATTAGAAGATCTGCTTTTTCTTGGCCAAAGCTTTTGGCAATTTCATTGGCAAAGGCTAATTCTTCTTTGTTATAAGTGATTCCACCTACCTCTGATAGTTTTTCATGAACCATTTTTTGAAGGTTTAGATTAGGAAGCAGCTCATGAGTGCCGCCAATAATTTCGTAGTCCATAGTGGTGCCTGTACCTAAGGCGGCTCCAGCTGCTGCCTGCACCATCCTGTCAAAAATATCCATCACTACGTCTCTTCTATTGTGTCTAGCGTAGTAGTAGACCTCTGCAAAATCAGGAACGACATTTGGTGCTTTGCCCCCATTAGTAATGACATAATGAATTCTTGAATCTTCTAGTACGTGTTCCCTCATCATGTTTACCATATAGTTCATGGATTCTACGCCATCTAAAGCTGAGCGTCCCTTTTCTGGAGAGGCAGCTGCGTGGGCAGAGATACCATAAAATCTAAATTTAGCAGATTTGTTTGCCAAAGCGGCTCCAGCACTGGCAGTATTTTTATCGCCAGGGTGCCAGTGGAGTGCAATGTCAACATCGTTAAATAAGCCCTCCCTCACCATATACACTTTACCAGAACCACCCTCTTCTGCAGGTGTACCGTAAAAGCGAATGCGCCCTTTTTTATTATTGGCTTCTAGCCATTCTTTTACTGCAATAGCCGCAGCTGTAGAGGCAGTTCCAAATAAGTGATGGCCACAGGCGTGACCTGCTTTTTCTCCTGCAGATTCTTTTACAGGAACTGCTTTCTGAGAGAGCCCAGGTAAGGCATCATATTCTCCTAAAATGGCTATGACAGGACCGCCAGATCCGTATTCTGCAGTAAATGCCGTAGGAATTCCAGCTACCCCAGCAGTGATAGTAAATCCAGCTTCTGCTAGCGTACTTTGCAACAGGGCACTGCTCTGTTTTTCTTGGTAGCCCATTTCTGCAAATCCCCAAATTTGTTGAGCTATCAGGCTATAGGCCTCTGTCTTGCTTTCTAGGTTTTTTAATACCTCATTAGTGCTTTTTTGAGCATTAAGGACTAAAGAGCTCACAGCAAGACATAATACTAAAATTATTTTTTTCATGATTTTTGAATTGATGATTGGTTTGTAGTTATTTTCCTGAGGAGAATGCGTTTATTTATCTCAAAAATAGATCTCTAATGTACTGATTAATCTTTAAATAATTCTCTATAAATCACCTATTCCATTTCTAGTATTGTCTTGAAAATATCTAGCGGATATTTAGTATGCCATGTCCTGTTATCAAAAGTTTTTTTGTTGCATATTCTTATTTTCTTGGATGATACTCATTAAGTACCTTTGCCAGGTGACTCCTGTCTAAGTGCATATAAATTTCTGTTGTAGTAATACTTTCATGACCCAATAGCTGCTGAATAACCCTGAGGTCCGCTCCATTTTCTAGCAAATGAGTAGCAAAAGAATGTCTAAAGCTATGGGGGCTAATATTTTTTTGTAAGTGAATGAGAACGGCTAGGTTTTTAATAATAGTGAAGATCATAGCCCTTGAAAGACCCTGACCTCTGCGGTTTAAAAAAACAGTATCAGCTGCTAAAATCTGAGGTTTTTGTAAAGGACGCACTTCTTGTAAATAGATCTTTAAAAAATTTTCTGTTTGTGGATTTACAGGGACAAAACGCTCTTTATTTCCCTTTCCAAGTACCTTAATAAATCCTTCTTCAAAGAATAGATCAGATATTTTAAGGTCAATGAGTTCAGACACCCTAAGCCCACAGCCGTATAGTGTTTCTATAATAGCTACATTTCTTTGTCCCTCTAAGCTGCTTCTGTTTATAGCGCCAATAAGCATGTCAATTTCTTCTGTAGAGAGGGTAGGGGGTAATTTACGGCCAATCCTTGGAGTCTCTACCAGATCCATAGGATTGTCTTCTCTGTATTTTTCAAATATTAAATAACTAAAAAAGCTTTTTAGACCAGAAATAAGACGGGATTGAGACCGAGCGCTCAAATTTTTTGAAGCCTCATAGACGCATTGTAATACAGTGTCTTTATCTATATTTACAGGACTGACAGTTAAGTGATGAGACACTAAATATTTTTTAAGTTTTTTTAGATCTAGGCTATAGCTATCAATGGCATTCTTAGAAAGTCCTCTCTCTATTCTGAGATAATCTGTATAAGATTTAGCTGCTTGTTCCCAATTCATACCCTAAAAATAACACAGTTTTAAGTGTCACACAAGCCCTGAGTCTCAATAGATGAAAACGCATTTTTTTTTGATATATTTGAACATGAAAATTTGTATTATAAACGGACCTAATTTAAACTTACTAGGAAAAAGAGAACCATCTGTATATGGAGACAGTTCTTTCGAGACCTACTTGGAAGATCTTAAAAATCAGTTTCCTAAAATAAAATTTAGTTACTTTCAATCTAATATAGAAGGTGAAATTATTAACAAGTTGCATGAAGTAGGTTTTGATTTTGATGGAATTATACTCAATGCCGGGGCTTATACGCACACCTCTGTGGGCATTGCCGATGCTGTAAAAGCCATTAGCACACCAGTAGTAGAGGTACACATCTCTAATACATACGCACGAGAATCTTTTAGACACCAATCTTATATTGCTCCGGTAGCTAAGGGAGTTGTCATTGGATTTGGTCTAGACTCCTATAGGTTAGGTGTACAGAGTTTTATATAAAAAAAAGGTGGGCCAATTGGTCCACCTTTTTTTTGAATAATACTTTATAACAACTTATTAAATATGAATCACTTCACCGTAAGCAGCGGCTACTGCTTCCATTACTGCCTCACTCATAGTGGGGTGTGGGTGAATGGTTTTGAGTATGTCATGGCCTGTTGTTTCTAATTTTCTAGCTACTACCGCTTCTGCTATCATATCTGTTACACCTGCACCAATCATATGACACCCTAGCCATTCTCCGTATTTAGCGTCAAAGATAACTTTTACAAAACCATCTGGATTTCCAGAGGTCTGTGCTTTTCCAGAAGCACTAAAAGGAAATTTACCTACTTTAATGTCTAGACCTTTATCTATGGCTTGTTGTTCTGTGAGCCCCACAGAGGCAATTTCTGGACTAGAGTAAGTACACCCAGGTATGTTTCCGTAATCTAAGGGGTGTACGTCTAAGCCTGCTAATTTCTCTACACAAAGAATTCCTTCTGCAGAAGCCACGTGAGCTAAGGCAGGGCCTGCTGTAATGTCTCCAATGGCAAAATATCCTGGAATATTAGTTTGGTAAAAATCATTGACTAATATTTTATCTCTGTCTGTAGCAATTCCTACAGCTTCTAAACCAATGTTTTCAATATTAGTTTTAATACCTACAGCAGAAAGAACGATATCTGCTTCTATAATTTCTTCTCCCTTGGCTGTTTTTACAGTTACTTTTACGCCACTCCCTGAAGTGTCTACATGGGTAACCTCTGCAGAAGTCATTATTTTTATACCAGATTTTTTAAAACTTTTTTCTAGCTGTACAGAAATATCTTTATCCTCTATAGGAACAATGTTTGGAAGGTATTCTACTATAGTTACATCTGTACCCATGGCATTGTAGAAATAAGCGAACTCTACACCAATGGCGCCACTTCCCACAACTACTAATTTTTTAGGTTGCTTTTCAAGTGTCATGGCCTTGCGGTAGCCAATGATTTTCTTTCCATCTTGAGGTAAGCTAGGAAGTTCTCTAGAACGGGCACCAGTGGCAATAATAATATGGTTGGCAGTATAGACCACCTCTTTACCAGCAGCGTCTGTCACACTTATTTTTTTTCCAGCTTGTACTTTTCCAAAACCATTGATTACCTCAATTTTATTTTTTTTCAAAAGGAACTGAACCCCTTTACTCATGGTGCCAGCTACATTTCTACTTCTTTTTACTACGGCGTCAAAATCTTTATCTACTCCAGTAGCTTTTAATCCGTAGTCTGCGGCGTGTTGTAAATATTCAAAAACCTGCGCAGATTTTATAAGGGCTTTTGTTGGAATACAACCCCAGTTAAGGCATACGCCTCCTAGACTTTCTTTTTCAACAATGGCAGTTTTAAAGCCTAATTGAGAAGCTCTAATGGCGGTCACATAACCTCCAGGCCCACTCCCTAATACAATAATATCAAAATGACTCATGAGTTTGAATTTGGTAAACGTAGTTTATAGCGGGCCAAAGTTACAAAACCAAACTGAAAGCCAAGGCTCTTATTTTGTTGTTTTTTCTGGTATGAATTCAAGGCTCACAGAATTAATACAATAGCGTTCTCCGGTAGTATCTGTGGGTCCATCTTCAAAGAGATGACCCAAATGAGAATTGCAAGTGGCACAGCGTGTTTCTTCTCTTTTCATACCGTGACTGTGGTCTGCTATATATAGGATAGCGCCTGGAATGGAGGTGTCAAATGCGGGCCATCCGCAGCCACTATTATATTTATGGGTACTTTCAAATAATTTTGTTTTACACGCAGCACAGCAGTAGCTGCCTTTTTCAAAGTGTTTGTCATAAGCACCCGAATAAGAAAATTCCGTTCCATTTTCTCTAAGTACTTTATAGGCTTCTGGGCTTAGTAGCTCTTTCCATTGAGCTGCTGTTTTTTCAACTGAAAATTTTTGAGTCATCTCTTATTTTTTTGTGTCTGGAATAAATGCCAATGCGGCTCCATTAATACAATGTCTTAGTCCGGTAGTGTTTTTTGGGCCATCTGTAAATACATGACCTAAGTGCCCTCCACATTTTAAGCAGTATTCTTCAGATCTTGCATAGCCTACTTTATAATCCGTTCCATACCCTACATTGCCTTTTACTTCTCTGTCAAAAGAGGGCCATCCGGTTCCAGAATCAAATTTATGTTCACTTTTAAATAAAGGGTTTTTACATGCTTTACAGACATAGATCCCCTTTGTTTTAATTTTCAGTAGCGCACTGCTAAAGGGACGTTCTGTTCCCTGCTCTCTAAGCACATAAAACTCAGTTTCTGTGAGTTGTTTCTTCCATTCTTGTGCACTTTTTATAACATCGTATTCAATGATAGCTCTCTGAGAATATGCCTGGTAGCCAAAGGCAATAAAAGCCAGTAGTGTGATAATTTTTTTCATATTTTTTATTTAAAGGTACTTATTTTATTCTGTTGTAAAAGGGGTTGCGCTAATTTTAAGATTAAATAACTACTACCAAAAAACGAGCCAAATTATTTATGTCTGCCTTGAGTTGTGTTTTAATTATTTCATTTTTTTAAGATTTATAGAATTGTATATTAGCCCACACCAAATACAACCAAACTAAATACTTATGAAAACAGTTGCAGTAAAAGGGAGTAAAAAACTATTATTTGCTTGGGCTTTTTACGATTGGGCCAATTCTGTGTATAGCTTAGTGATTTCTTCTGCAATTTTCCCTATTTATTACGGGGCGCTTTTTAGAATGGCAGGCGTAGAAAAGGTGCTGGTTTTTGGTGTAGAAATTGCTAGAGCGCCTCTTATTAGCTATGTAACCTCTGCTGCTTTTCTGTTTATTGCCTTTATTACCCCTATTTTATCTGGTATAGCAGATTATATGGGTAATAAGAAATTCTTTTTAAAATTCTTTTGTTATTTAGGAGGTCTCTCTAGCATTGGTTTATATTGGTTTTCTCTAGAAGATATATACCTTTCCTTAACTTTTTATTTTTTTGGTCTGGTGGGTTTTTGGGTGAGTTTTGCCTTTAATAATTCTTATTTACCAGATATTGCTTTTCCAGAACAGCAGGATAAAATAAGTGCTAAAGGATTTTCTTTGGGTTATATAGGCAGTGTTATTCTACTCTTGTTTAACCTGGCTATGGTCATGAAACCTCAAGTTTTTGGTATTGTTAACAGTCCAGAACATCCGGCTACCATTACGGCCATGAAGTACTCTTTTGTAAGTGTGGGTATTTGGTGGATTATTTTCAGTCAATACAGTTTCTATTATATGCCCAAGGGAAATAAAAAGAACGGTCCGGCTACCCATATACTTTTTAATGGTTTTAAGGAACTCAAGAGTGTTTGGAAACAATTAGCAGACAACAGAAAACTCAAAAGATATTTAGGGGCTTTTTTTGTTTACAGTATGGCCGTGCAAACCGTGATGTTAATTGCGGCTTATTTTGGAGAAGAAGAAATTGTTTGGGGTTCAGACGAACAGAGAACCATTGGGCTTATTAGTAGTATTTTACTCATTCAGTTAGTAGCCGTCTTGGGGGCTACTTTTACTGCTAAAGCATCTGAAAAATTTGGCAATATCCCTACTTTAATGGGTGTTAATGCCCTTTGGCTCTTTATTTGTATCTATGCTTATTTTGTAGTGAGTCCTATTGAATTTTATATTGCCGCTGGTTGTGTGGGAATGGTCATGGGAGGCATTCAAGCCTTATCTAGATCTACCTATGCTAAGCTAATGCCAGAAACTCAAGACGCTACTTCTTTCTTTAGTTTTTATGATGTTTCAGAAAAAATTGGAATAGTCATTGGAACTTTCATATATGGTGTTTTAGCCCAGGGGAGTGGTGACCTTAGAAACGGTATTATTATGTTTGGTGTTTTTTTTTTATTGGGTGGACTTATGCTTAGACGGGTTAAATAGCAAAGCAGGCATATGCCCGCTTTGCTATTGTGTAGTCTAATATTTAGAAATGTCTCCAGATCCAGAAACCTTAGTTGACACCTTTTTAGGGTTTCCTTTGTAGTGAACATCTCCAGATCCAGACACTTTAGCATCTAAAATTCCTGAAACTGACACCTGTACATCTGCAGAGCCAGAGACTACAATATTTGCATTTAAAGCTTCTAGTTTAGAGGCATTTATATCTCCAGATCCAGACACTTTAATATCTAAGTCTCTTGCTTTTCCGCTTAAATCAAGATCTCCAGATCCTGATACTTTAGCTGTGAGCTTTTGTGTGTCTATATTTAAATCAATAACTCCAGAGCCAGAAATTATGGCTTCAAAAAAAGGAGACTCTAAAGTGAATTCAGCTGAAATATCTCCAGATCCAGAAAGTTTTACACCTTCAATTTCTTCAATGGGTACTCTTACAGTGATGCTCTTATTCCAAGAGGTACTCAGGTTTGTGTTTTCTTTTATTTTTATAGTGAGCACCTTATTTGTAACAGATACCTCTATGTATTCTAAGAGATTTTCTTCTCCTTTTAGAGAGATTTTTCCTTCTGTACCTTTGACTAATACGACATCAAAAAACCCCGCTACATTTAGCTGTTCATAATCTGATGTATTTCTGGTCTGCGTAATCATATTTCCATTGCCTTTTGTGCGATTCCACCATTGGGCATGTACCGTAGTTCCTATTATGAGGAAGCTTATTAATAATATTATTTTTTTCATTGTTTTAAATTTTAAAGGGAGTTCCCCCAAATTTTTATTTTCTAGTGAAGGATACTCCTCCGTACTTGCTTATTATATTCATATGGTTACTGGTACTTGGATTTCCATAATAGCCTTTAAAATAGCGTTCGCTAGATTTTTCTTTAGAAACCGACATTTCAAAAGAGTCTTTCCCATTGACGCCTGCATATTTGGTTTCAATTTCAAATTGAAAAGAATAGCCTGCATTATAACCTATTTTCACTCCTGTGTAGTCAGAAATAATAGTTAGATTTCCTGCATTTGCGGCCATTTCCTCAATTTTGACACTTCCGTAATCTGCGTCTATGAAGATGTTGCCGTGAAGGACCCCTAATTTAGTGCTAATATAATCTCCTACACCATTTACATCTTGAGCAGCTCCTATATCTATGCTTCCGTAGTCTGAGTTATAGTTTAGGTTGTTCATTTGATTGACACTTATAGAGCTGTAATCTGACTGAATGTCTAGATCTCCTGCTTTTTCAATGGTCATTCCAGAGTAGTCTGCGTTAATAGTTCCTGAACGAATATACCCAATGGTAGATTTAGAGGTGTAGTCAAAGTTAATTTGGTTGTTTTTACCGTTGAGACTTCCAATTTCTATACGCCCGTAATCACATTCTATTTTTGCGTGTCCATCTAATTTGTCAATGAGAATATTACCGTAGTCATTTTCTAAGTCTACTGAATTGCTTACAGGCATTTTAATATTATAGTGCACGGATAGGTTTACATTGCTGCTTCCCCAATTCCAGCTCCAGCCACTCCTTTTATTGTTAAATATAGTTTTGGCAGACACCATACTACTACTAGCTGTAAAATCTATTTCTACACCTTCCATTTTCTCAATGACTTTGTCTTGGTCATTCCCCTCTGCTCTAATAATAATTTCCATCTCTATCCGATTTTCTTTCCAGGTAGTAATGTGCAGGTTGCCATATGCATTGTTTACTTTTAGTAATGCACTGGCACTTACATTAAATTTCTTTTTAATCACCCTTTCTTTTTCGTATTTTCCTTTGGTAGGATTGGCTAATAATAGGGTAGGTATTAATAAAGCCAAAAGGAGTTGTAGTGATTTTTTAACTGGTTTCATTAGTGTTTTGATTAATGTTGTTAATGGTTTCAATTTGGTTTATAACTTCTTCAAGAAGCTCTACTCTAGTGGTGTAATTTTGAATCATACCCTGTAAAATGAGTTTGGTGTTTCCCCCGTTTATAAGATCCTGTTCCATCTCCTCCATATGGTCTTCTAACTGTTTTATTTTAAGAAGTGCCTTGTCTATATGTGGCTTAATTAATGGGTTAGACGCTGCTTTTATTTCCTTGATCGCCATAGCCACCACTCCAGTGTAATGTTGGTTCATGGCAATGGCCTCTGGAGCAATAGACCTTATATGGGCTTGAGTGTTTTGGGTGTAGGCTCCCCATCTGAACACTCCAAACAGTATTGTAATGCACGCAGCCACCGCTAAAAATTGAAAAGTCTTTTTTCTCCAGACAAGGGTAGGTTTTCTGAGGTTTTGGTGAGCGTTTAATTTTTGGAGAAACCTGAGTTCATGTCCCTCTTTAGGGGCATACGTCTGAAACATTCCTGGGGCCTTTTTTAATATATTTTTTATTTGTTTTTCCATATAGGGTCTTCTTCTAATTTTTTTCTCAGTTGCTCTTTGGCTCTAGAAAAAGTAGTTCTGCAATTGGCATTAGAAATACCTAGTACTTCACTTACTTCTTCATGGGTAAGGCCTTCTAATAGATGTAGGCTTAAAGAGAGCCTATAATTTTCATTTAAACTTTCAATAGCCAGAATAATTAGCTTTGCTTTTTTTTTGTTTAATGCGGCCTTATCACTGTCTTCTAATTCTACTACTACTTCCATTTTGTGCTCCAAATTTTCAATTGAAGTATGGGCTTCTTTTTTTTGTTTTTTGTATGCAACTAAGGATTTATTAATTACGATTTTTTTTAACCAAGCGCCAAAGGTTACTAGGCCGCTAAATTGGTCAAGTTTCTGGAATGCACTTAAAAATGACTCCTGCATAATGTCTTCTGCCCATGCTTGGTCTTTTACAATTCTGAGTGCAGTATTGTACATAGCCTTATAATACTTTCGGTACAATTCAAGCTGTGCCTGCTGTTTTTTTGCCAAGCAATCCTCAATAAGAGGAGTTATGTATGTAGGTTTATTTAGGCTCAAAAGAGTTAGTCATTTAATGAATAGATACAAGTTAAGTAGAATTGTTACAGTTTTGATCTCGTTAAATATTGGAATGGCATAAGAATTGCCATTAATGGTTGGTAAAACCTTTTAATAAGTCTTTGGTACTGGGCTCTTAGAACCTTTTACGCAATTTTAAAAATAATATAAATCAGGTCATAAGCTCCTTTAGTGACATTATGACGTATATAGATATCTATGGGTAAATCAAATTTTTTACATATTGACAGTATGTCATTACAAGGACTGGATGAAGATGCAGATTTAATTCCTTTAATGACTCCTGAAGATGAAGAAGAAATAAATAATGAAGACCTTCCAGCTTCACTTCCTATTTTACCTCTTAGAAACACCGTATTGTTTCCTGGAGTAGTAGTGCCTATTACGGCAGGTAGGGATAAATCTATACAGCTCATAAAAGACGCTAACAATGGCGATAAAGTGATTGGAGTAGTGTCACAAATAAATCAAGACACAGAAAACCCAAGCGGTAAAGACATTAATAGTATTGGCACAGTTGCAAGGATTTTAAGGGTTTTAAAAATGCCAGATGGCAATACTACAGTCATTATACAAGGAAAGAAACGTTTTGCTATTAAGGAAGTGGTTTCTGAGGAGCCTTATATAGTAGCTACTGTAGAAGAAACACCAGAATTAAGGCCTGAATTAGACAACAAAGAATTTTTGGCTATTATAGATTCTATTAAAGAATTAGCCCTACAGATTATTAAGAACAATCCCAACTTACCATCAGAAGCGTCCTTTGCTATTAAGAATATTGAGAGTAATTCTTTTTTAATCAATTTTGTATGTTCTAATTTATCTGTTTCTCACAAGGAAAAACAGGCCCTTCTAGAAATGCCAGACCTTAGAGATAGAGCCCTGGCTACTCTTAAATACATGAATATTGAGCTACAAAAACTTGAACTAAAAAATGACATTCAATCAAAGGTTCGCAATGACTTAGACCAGCAGCAAAGAGAGTATTTCTTACACCAGCAAATGAAAACCATTCAGGAAGAATTAGGGGGTGTTTCTTATGAAGAGGAGGTGAATGATATGGCTGAAGCTGCTAAAAAGAAAACTTGGTCTGAAAAAGTGAGCACCCATTTTAATAAAGAGCTTGGGAAGTTGCAACGTATGAACCACCAAGTAGCAGAATATTCCATACAGCGTAATTATTTAGAATTATTTTTAGAATTACCCTGGGCACAGTACTCCAAAGATGTCTTTGATTTAAAAAGGGCTCAAAAAATATTAGACAGAGATCATTTTGGCTTGGAAGAAGTTAAGAGGCGCATTATAGAGCACCTTGCGGTTCTCAAGCTCAGGAATGATATGAAATCTCCTATTATTTGCTTGTATGGGCCTCCGGGAGTTGGTAAGACTTCATTAGGTAAATCTATTGCTGAGTCTCTTGGTAGAGAGTATGTGAGAATGTCCTTAGGTGGGCTCAGAGATGAGGCTGAAATTAGGGGTCATAGAAAAACATATATAGGAGCTATGCCTGGTAGGGTGCTTCAGAGTCTAAAAAAAGCAGGCACTTCTAATCCTGTTTTTGTTTTAGATGAAATAGACAAACTTGCAAATTCTTATCAGGGAGATCCTTCTTCTGCTCTATTAGAGGTACTAGATCCTGAGCAGAATTCAGATTTTCACGACAACTTCTTAGAAATGGGATATGATCTTTCTAAGGTCTTGTTTATTGCCACAGCTAATAATCTTGGAAATATTCAGCCGGCCCTTTTAGACCGTATGGAACTCATTAATGTAAGCGGGTATACAATAGAAGAAAAAATTGAAATAGGCAAGAGACATCTAATGCCTAAGCAGCTTAAAGAGCACGGAGTAAAGTCAGACCAAATTTCTATAGGTAAAGTACAATTAGAAAAAATTGTAGCGGGTTATACTAGGGAATCTGGGGTGAGAAACCTTGATAAGCAGTTGGCTAAGATGATCAGGAATACGGCTAAGTCAATTGCTATGGAAGAAGCCTATGATGTGAAAGTGACTAACGATCATATAGAAAAAGTACTGGGGCCTCCAAGGTTGGAGCGTGATAAATATGAAAACAACAAAGTAGCGGGAGTTGTTACAGGTTTGGCTTGGACCTCTGTTGGAGGAGATATTCTTTTTATAGAATCTATCTTGTCTAAAGGAAAAGGAACTCTCAATATTACTGGGAATCTTGGAAAAGTGATGAAAGAGTCTGCTACTATAGCTATGGAGTTTATAAAGGCCAATGCAGAAGCTTACGGACTTACTCCCTATGTTTTTGATCACTATAATGTACACATTCACGTACCTGAAGGAGCCACCCCAAAAGACGGACCTAGTGCAGGAATTACCATGCTTACTTCTTTAATTTCTCTGTTTACGCAGCGCAAGGTAAAACCACGTTTAGCCATGACTGGAGAGATTACTCTTAGAGGAAAAGTTTTGCCTGTTGGGGGTATTAAAGAGAAGATTTTGGCTGCTAAACGTGCAAATATTAACCAGATTATTCTTTGTGAAGAGAATAAAAAAGATATCTTAGAAATTAATGAAAAGTATTTAAAAGGTGTAACTTTTCACTATGTATCTGAAATGAGCGAGGTCATAGATTTGGCGCTTACTAAAGATAAAGTAGACCACCCAAAAGAAGTTGAATTAGAAGCTAAAAATTAAGAATATATTTATAGATTTTGCAGATGAAAAAGATAACCATTGCTATAGACGGTTTTTCTTCTACAGGAAAAAGTACCATCGCTAAAAAATTAGCTAAAGCACTAGGCTACGTTTACGTAGACAGTGGTGCTATGTACAGAGCCGTTACCTATTTTGCCATGCAAGAAGGCTTTGTTAAAGAACGTGATTTAAATGCAAAAGCACTTATAGCTAGTTTAGAGAGCATAGATCTTTCCTTTAAAAAAATAACAGGATTGGCAGACGCGGCCATGTTTCTCAATGGCAAAAACATAGAAAATGCCATTAGAACCTTAGCTGTGTCTAAACAAGTAAGCCCTGTTGCTGCAGTCCCAGAAGTGCGAGAAAAATTAGTGCGCATGCAAAAAGCTATGGGTATTCACAAGGGAGTGGTCATGGATGGGCGCGATATTGGAACAGTAGTTTTTCCAGAAGCGGAATTAAAATTATACCTCACAGCCTCTGCAGACACAAGAGCGCACCGCCGTTATAAAGAACTCATAGACAAAGGGGAGGTAGTGAATTTTGAAGAGGTGCTTAAGAATGTTCAAGAGCGCGATTATATAGATTCACACAGAGAAACATCGCCTTTAACAAAGGCTGTAGGAGCCATAGAAATAGACAATAGTGATATGGGTTTAGAAGAGCAGTTTGAGCGTATTTTAAGCCATGCTAATGCTTTAATTAAGGGCTAATTTTCTTTTTTATACAATTGTTTGGAGGCAAATTTAATGCCCACACAATTTAGCCCTATTAAGATTTGTAAATCCCTTATTTAATTGTATTTTTGCCCACCTTTTAAGCAAAGAATCAAGAGAAAAAGGGATTTATTATTTTTATCACTCACAACTTCTGTAGGTATTGCGGGCTCTTGTAACACTATAGAATACAAACTTAATCTTCAAATGACTGAAGAAACAACAAATGCAGCTGCAGAAAATGAAGCAGTTGTAACAGAAACAACACAAACACCTCAGGTACAAGATCCTAAGAAATTTCTTGCAGATTTTAATTGGGACAAGTACGAGCAAGGTATTGAGAGAGTAGAAAGCGCTAAATTAGTAGAATTCGAAGCCTTAGTATCTGCAAACTTTGTAGACACTACAGATGAAGAGGTAGTGGTAGGTAGGGTAGTTTTCCTTACAGACCGTGAAGCCATTATTGATATTAATGCAAAGTCAGAGGGAGTAATCTCTTTAAACGAATTTCGTTACAATCCAGACCTAAAAGTAGGAGATGAGGTAGAAGTTCTTATTGATATTCGTGAAGATAAAACAGGCCAATTAGTTTTATCACATAGAAAAGCTAGAACTATTAAAGCTTGGGACCGTGTAAATAATGCACATGATAAAGAAGAAGTAGTAAACGGTTTTGTGAAGTGTAGAACTAAAGGAGGTATGATTGTAGACGTTTTTGGAATTGAGGCATTCTTGCCAGGTTCTCAAATTGACGTGAAACCAATTAGAGACTACGACCAATACGTTGGAAAAACTATGGAATTCAAGGTGGTTAAAATTAACCATGAGTTTAAAAACGTAGTTGTTTCTCATAAGGCCCTTATAGAGGCCGATATTGAAGAGCAGAAAAAAGAAATCATTGGCCAATTAGAAAAAGGACAAGTATTAGAAGGCGTGGTTAAAAACATTACTTCCTATGGTGTGTTTATTGATCTTGGTGGTGTAGATGGTTTGGTTCACATTACAGATCTTTCTTGGTCAAGAATTAACCATCCAAATGAGGTGGTAGAATTAGATCAGAAATTAAATGTGGTGATCTTAGATTTTGATGACAACAAATCAAGAATCCAGTTAGGTCTTAAGCAGTTAGAGAAGCACCCATGGGAGGCGCTAAACGATACTATTAAAGTGGGAGACAAAGTAAAAGGTAAAGTAGTTGTTATTGCAGATTACGGTGCGTTTATCGAAGTTGAAGAAGGTGTTGAAGGTTTAATTCACGTTTCTGAAATGTCTTGGTCTACACACTTGCGTTCTGCACAAGACTTTGTAAAAGTAGGTGACGCTTTAGAAGCAGTTGTTCTAACACTAGACCGTGAGGACCGTAAAATGTCATTGGGTATTAAGCAATTAACGCAAGATCCTTGGACAGACATTACTACTAAATACCCTGTAGCTTCTAAGCATAAAGGTATTGTGAGAAACTTCACTAACTTTGGTGTATTTGTAGAATTAGAAGAGGGAATAGACGGATTAATTTATATTTCTGACCTTTCTTGGACTAAGAAAATTAAGCATCCATCTGAGTTTGTTGCAGTTGGTGACACACTAGAGGTAGAGGTATTAGAATTAGATGTTACCGGTAGGAAATTAAGTCTCGGACACAAGCAAACTACTGATAATCCCTGGGATAAATACGAAACTGAATTTGCTTTAGATTCTTTACATACCGCTTCTATTGCTGAGATTGTAGACAAAGGTGCTACTATTAACTTCAATGAAGACATTGTAGCTTTTGTACCCACTAGACACTTAGAAAAAGAGGATGGTAGTAAATTAGGCAAAGGAGACCAAGCCCAATTTAAAATCATTGAATTCAATAAAGAATTTAAGCGTGTTGTGGCTAGCCACACTGCTATCTTTAGAGAAGAAGAGCAACGCAATGTGCGTACAGCTGTTAAAAAAGCGACAGCCAGTGCAGAAGAGGCAAAACCAACTCTAGGTGACGCTAACGGAGCATTACAAGCGTTAAAAGACAAAATGGAAGGAAAAGGAAATTAATTCCCCCTTTTTTTGAATTATAAAAGCCCGAGCAATTGCTTGGGCTTTTTTTTTTACCTAAATCATAATAGAAATGAATCTGTATAAATTAAAAAAAATGTCTATTTTTGTCAATAAATTGCACTGTGTTGGATTCTATGAGCCAAAAAGTACTACTTTCTGAAAAAGAAATTCACATCATCCTTCACAGATTGGCTTGCCAACTTTTAGAGAGGCATTTAGATTTTTCCAAAACCGTTTTAATAGGATTGCAACCCAGGGGTATTTATTTGGCAGAACGCCTATGTAAAATTTTAAAAGAAGATTACAAAGTCTCAAATATTGCGTTGGGCGTTTTAGATATTACTTTTTTTAGAGATGACTTTAGAATGGTTGGCAAAACGCTCACAGCAAATAAGACCCAGATAGACTTTCTAATAGATAATAAAAATGTAGTCCTCATAGATGACGTTTTATACACAGGAAGAAGTATACGTGCAGCGTTAACAGCCTTACAATCATTTGGAAGACCAGAAGAAATAGAACTCCTAACCCTTATAGATAGAAGGTTTAGTAGGCACTTACCTATACAGCCCAATTACAGAGGAAGGCAGGTAGATGTCATTAACCAGGAAAAGGTAAAGGTGTGTTGGAAAGAGCAAGATGGAGAAGACACCGTTTACCTAATTAATGAATGAAAACCTTTAAAAGTAAAAGTAGCTTATGAGCCAATTAAGTGTGCCACACTTACTAGGGATTAAATATCTCAATGAAAAAGATATTCAACTTATCATTGAGACGGCAGATCATTTTAAGGAAGTGATTAACCGCCCCATTAAAAAAGTACCATCGCTCAGAGACATAACCATCGCCAATATATTTTTTGAAAATTCTACCCGAACCAAGCTATCTTTTGAGCTTGCAGAAAAAAGACTCTCTGCAGATGTTATTAATTTTTCTGCTGCTCAATCTTCTTTAAAAAAAGGGGAAACCCTTATAGATACCGTTAATAATATACTGTCCATGAAAGTAGATATGTTGGTCATGCGCCACCCCAACCCAGGCGCTGGTGTTTTGCTGTCCAAGCATATTAAAGCAGCCATTATCAACGCTGGAGACGGCACCCATGAACACCCCACACAAGCCCTTTTAGATTCTTACTCTATCAGAGAACGATTGGGAGACGTTGCAGGTAAAAAAGTGGTTATTGTTGGAGATGTACTTCACTCAAGGGTAGCACTATCAAATATTTTTGCTTTAAAATTGCAGGGAGCAGAAGTGAAAGTTTGTGGTCCAAAAACACTAATCCCCAAATATATTGAGTCTTTAGGAGTGACTGTAGAAACAGACCTTAGAAAAGCATTAAACTGGTGTGATGTAGCCAATATGCTCCGCGTTCAAAATGAACGTATGGATATTAGCTATTTTCCAAGCACCAGAGAATACACCCAATTGTACGGAGTGAATAAAGAGCTACTGTCCACTTTAGACAAAGAAATTGTGATTATGCACCCTGGCCCTATAAACAGAGGGGTAGAAATTACCTCTGAAGTTGCAGACTCCGGGCAGTCCATTATCTTAAACCAAGTAGAAAACGGAGTGGCTATTAGAATGGCTGTTATTTACTTATTAGCAGCAAAAATTAAATAGTCATGATTGTTAATACTATTGGGCAAACGGCTATTATTTCACAAGAGGTCAAAACTTTAGATGTCTTTTTAGACCATGTAATGGCTACGTATAAAGACTATGAAATGCTACACATAGTCTTGCATTTATTAACAGATAAAATGATTAATAATACAGAAATAGACCGCTTGGTAGCACTTGCCGCCACACATAAAGCAGCTGGTAAATCTTTTGTGGTAGTCACAGATATGCTCACTTATGACCAGGTGCCAGACGGCTTGGAATTAGTGCCTACATTGCAAGAGGCAAAAGACGTGATAGAGATGGAAGATATTGAAAGAGATTTAGGAATTTGAAGTTAACAGTCTTAGGTTGTTACGCAGCCACCCCCAGAACCCTTACCAATCCTACTTCTCAAGTACTAGAAGTTAAAAGCCACCTTTTTTTAATAGATTGTGGGGAAGGTACCCAAGTACAACTCAGAAAACTAAAGCTTAGGTTTTCTAAAATCAATCATATTTTTATTTCTCACCTTCACGGAGATCATTTTTTTGGTCTTCCTGGATTGGTGGCCACCTTTAGGCTATTGGGTAGGATAAATCCCTTGCATATTTATGGCCCAAAAGGCATAAAAGAAGCCGTGACTTTACTGTTAAAATTAGGAGATTCCTGGACCAATTATCCCTTGCATTTTTATGAATTGACAGATAAAAATTCTGTAGTGGTTTTTGAAGACCAGCAGGTTCAGGTGACCACTATTCCCCTAGACCACAGGATTTATACCAACGGTTTTTTAATTCAAGAAAAAATAGGGCCTAGAACGCTCAACGCAATAGCTGTAGAAGCCCACGGTATAGACAGGTGTTACTTTCAGAACATTAAAGATGGAAAAGACGCACCAAATGCAGCGGGTACTCTCATTGCTAATTCTTTATTAAGTTTTGACCCTACAGGGCCTAAAAGCTATGCCTATTGTAGTGACACAGCTTATTTTCCAGCCATTATATCACAAATTAAAGGGGTAAATGCCCTTTATCATGAAAGTACTTTCTTAGAACCTGAGGCAGCCTTGGCTACTAAAACAAAACATGCTACAGCCAAACAAGCAGCACAAATAGCTCTAGAGGCCGGAGTTGGGAAACTGATACTTGGCCATTATTCTACTAGATATGTGGGCTTAGAAGCTTTTAAAGAAGAGGCAGAAACTATTTTTTCTCCTGTAGTCTTAGCAGACGATGGTCTTAGCTTTGAATGGTAGTTTGGCCTCCCGGCCGATTTTTTAAATGACTCTTATTTATTTAATTAATACTTCCTTTTTCATTTTCCTATATTTGTTTAAAATTTTGAGATGGAAAAAGACTTAGGGAACTACAGAAAATCTTATGATAAACAGGTATTAGATGAGGCGCATATTTCTAAAAATCCTTTACATCAGTTTCAGACTTGGTTTTATGAGGTAGAGCAGTCAGGGGGAGTAGAGGAGGCCAATGCCATGAGTGTGGCCGCTATAGGAGTAGACGGTTTTCCAAAAACTAGGGTGGTATTGCTCAAAAAATACAATGATGACGGCTTTATTTTTTATACCAATTACAAGTCTGAAAAAGGAAAAGCTATAGAGATTAATCCAAAAGTTTGTTTGTCTTTTTTTTGGCCTAGTATGGAGCGTCAAGTTATCATAAAAGGCTTAGCAGAAAAAGTCACTTCGCTTACTTCTGATAATTATTTTGACTCCCGTCCTTTGGGTTCAAGACTTGGAGCTATTGTCTCTAATCAGAGTGCTGTAATTTTTTCTAGAGAGGAATTGGAGACTTCCCTGAAAATATTAGAGGCATCAGCTACAGAGGAAAATACTAAAAGACCGCAAAATTGGGGTGGTTTTTTAGTGCGGCCACATAGTATAGAATTTTGGCAGGGGCGTCCAAACCGCTTGCATGACAGAATTCGCTACACACTCCAAGACAATTTAGATTGGTCTGTGGAGCGTTTGGCACCATAATTTCACAAAATACCGCACAGACTTATATTAATTTTAACTTTAAAATCTATAAAGTATGCTACTTTTGTTTTTTCACTAGTTTAAGGCATTATTTATGACAAAGAATCAATATATCAACAGGGAAATTAGCTGGTTGCGTTTTAACGAACGCGTATTACAAGAGAGTGCAGATCCCAATGTACCCCTGATTGAAAGGTTCCGTTTTTTAGGTATTTTCTCCAATAACTTAGATGAATTTTTTAAGGTGCGTTACGCTACGGTTAAAAGAGTGGTTGACGCTGGAGCTAAGCTTAAAAATGTGCTTGGCGATGAAAAGCCAAAAGCTTTGTTAGATGAAATCACTAAAATTGTAATTGCTCAGCAGAAACAATCTTTAGAAATACTTAAGACTATTGAAGATGAGCTAGAGGAAAAGAATATATACTTAATTAATGAAAAGGAAGTAACCCCTTCTCAAGCTGCTTTCATTTCAGATTATTTTACACATAAAGTGAGTCCGGTACTCATGACTATTATCTTAAATGATTTAGCAGATTTCCCTATACTAAAAGATACAGCCGCCTATTTAGCTATTAAAATGTCTATGTCTGAAACGGCTGTAAAAAATAATTCAATAAATAGCTTTAGAAGAAAAAAAGACATTCGCTATGCGCTTATTGAAATCCCTAGAAGTGTAGACCGCTTTGTGGTATTGCCAAATGAGGGAGACAAGCAGTATATTATGATGTTAGATGACATTATTCGCTTTAATTTAGGGAAAATTTTTAATATGTTTTCCTATTCTAAGATTGCCGCCCATATGATTAAGATCACTAGGGACGCAGAATTAGATATGGACAATGACCTGAGTAAAAGTTTTATTGAAAAAATTTACGAGAGCGTAGAGGAGAGAAAAATTAGCGACCCAGTACGTTTTGTTTATGATATGAATATTGAGAAAGACACTCTCAAATTTTTGAGGGACAAAATGAAAATAGAAGATACAGATTCTGTAATTCCTGGGGGTAGATACCACAATAGAAGGGATTATATGAGTTTTCCTAGTCTAGGTAGACCAGATCTTTTGTATTCTAAAACCACACCGCTTTTAGTGAAAGGGGTTCCAGTTGAGGGGAGTTTACTAAACCATATTGCACAGAAAGACATTTTGCAATATACGCCTTACCACACTTTCTCTTATATTACTAGATTTTTAAAAGAAGCAGCCTTAGACCCAAAGGTTAAGACCATTAAAATCACGGTATATAGATTGGCTAATAATTCTCAAATTGCAGCTTCTCTCATTAATGCTGTAAAGAACGGAAAACAAGTGACGGTTCAAATTGAACTGCAGGCTCGTTTTGACGAACATGCCAATATTGAATACGCAGAGCAATTACAAGCAGAAGGCGTTAAGCTTATTTTTGGAGTACGGGGTTTAAAAGTACACTCAAAAATTTGCATTATAGAAAGAGAAGAGTTGTTAGGTCTTAAACGTTATGGTTTTGTAAGTACAGGAAACTTTAATGAATCTACTGCTAGAATTTATACAGACTATACTTTGTTTACCGCATATGATCCCATCTTAAAAGAATTAGATAAGGTCTTTGATTTTTTTGAAACTACTTATAAAATTCACAAATACAAACATTTAATAGTATCTCCTCATTATACCAAAAATGTGTTTAAAAAGCTAATAGATATTGAGATAGCCAATGCTAAATCAGGCAAAGATGCTTACTTAAAAATTAAGATGAATAGCATTACATCTTATAAAATGATAGACAAGCTTTACGAGGCTTCTAGGGCAGGTGTTAAAGTTCAAATGATTATTAGAGGGATTTGCTGTTTGGTGCCGGGTGTAGTTGGAATGAGTGAAAATATAGAGGTGATTAGTGTGATAGACAAGTTTTTAGAACACACTAGGCTCTTTATTTTTGGCAATGACAACCATCCTAAAATATATATTTCTTCTGCAGATTGGATGACTAGAAACCTAGACTATAGGGTAGAAGTAGGTTGTCCCATTTATGATCCAGAAATACAGCTCGAACTTACAGACACTTTTAATATGGCTTGGAGTGACAATGTAAAAGCTAGAATTTTATCAGATCAGCAAGAAAGTCCGTATCGGATAAATTTAGAAAGTCCGGTGCGGTCTCAGTTTGATATGTATGCCTATTATCAGAAAAAGCTAACTGAGTAATTTACTGATTTTTTAACCGTGAATGAGCTGCTGATTGCCTAGGTTTTTCATAATCTGGGCTTCAAATTCTAATAATGAATTCCATTTTTGGTCTACCTCTGTCCGTTCTCCATACTGCCTTGCAAGTCTTAAAAACATGGTATAGTGTCCTGCCTCGCTAATCATGAGCTTTTTATAGAATTCTCTTAAACTTGGGTCTTCAAGCGCCTCTGATAGCAGTCTAAAGCGTTCACAGCTCCTAGCCTCAATAAGAGCCGCTAGTAAAAGTCTGTGCACCAACTGAGTAGTTCTACTGCCCCCTTTAGGAAAAAAACCTAAGAGTGCTATTACATAATCATCTTTTCTATCTCTTCCTAATACTTGCCCTCTAGAGATAATAATATCATGGACCATTTTAAAATGACTCATTTCCTCTCTTACTAGGGCTGTCATTTCTTTAACAAGATCTGTATATTCTGGGAAGCTTACAATTAGAGAAATAGCAGTACTGGCCGCTTTTTGCTCACAAAAAGCATGATCCGTTAGAATGGCATCAATATTTTTTTCTACTATATTCACCCATCTTGGGTCTGTGGGAAGTTTAAGGCCTAACATACTCGTGGTTTTATTGTAAATCTAGATCAAAGCTGGCTCTCAGTAAATCTACTGCGGGGTTCATCTCTCTTATTTTTTCATATTTCTCCTCTGGAGTAAAAGCGTATTTGGTGTCTATGGTTTCACTCACTCCTACCTCTAAGGTAATGCTGTAATTATTGAGCTTTTGTTTTAAATAATCCAAAACTCCTGACTGTGCCCTTTCTACCTCTTTTTTCATAGTGTCATTAGGCAATGTAATAGCTATTACATGGCCTTCTAACAGTTTTGGAAGGTCTGCGTTTAAATTAGAGGCAATAATTTTCTGGCCTTCTTTTTCAATCACTTCAATAAAGTCATGCCAATGTTTTTGCATGTCTACCTCTGTGAAAGCGTCTTCAATGATAGGGCCGTCTCCCTTTATTTGGTTTTTTTGTTCTTCTTTATGTGCTTTCTTAGCTTTTAGACTGGCTATTGAAAAACCTGAAACGCCTTCTTTTCGCTCAATATTAATAGTCGGGTGTATTGGAGCCAAACTAATTTGATTTATTGGTTCAGGATCAATGGGTATTAGAGCTGACATTATTGGCTCTTGAACTTCTGCTAGATTTGGAGTGATAATAGTGGCTTCTTGCGGCTGTACTATTTTTGTCACTACTGGCTCTTGATTTTTAAATTCAGAGGCAGCTATAATAGTTACTGCTTGTGGGGCAAGCTTATTGTTTTTTTTTTCTCCATCACTTGAGATAGAGGCCAGCTTCATAAGGGTTATCTCTACAAGCAAGCGTTGGTTTTTCGCATTTTTGTACTGTAAGTCACAGTGGTTTGCAAGATCCATAGCATTCATTAAAAAAGAAGCTGTTGTTTGCTTAGTTTGGTCTAGATAGCGTCTTTGTGTTTCTTCTCCTACCTCCATCAGTGTAATGGTAGCAGGATAGAGACCTAAGGTGAGGTCTCTAAAATGGGAAGCCAGACCTTGAATAAAGTGGTGGCCGTCAAAGCCCAATGACATACAGTCGTTAAAAAGCAACAAAAGACTAGGAATGTCTCCTGCCACTATAAAGTCTGTGGCTGTAAAGTAAGTGTCGTAATCTAAAATATTTAGATTTTCACTCACTGCTTTTCGGCTTAATTCAGTTCCAGTATAACTGACAATTCTGTCAAAAATTGAAAGTGCATCACGTAGCGCGCCATCGGCTTTTTGGGCTATGAGATTTAGGGCGTCTGGATCTGCAATAATTCCCTGATCCTCAGCAATGACTCCTAAATGTAAAGCGATATCTTTTACAGTAATGCGTTTAAAATCATAGATCTGACACCTAGAGAGTATGGTAGGAATAATCTTGTGTTTTTCTGTAGTGGCTAATATAAAAATAGCGTGTTTTGGTGGCTCTTCTAATGTCTTTAGAAATGCGTTAAATGCATTGGTAGATAACATATGAACCTCATCTATAATATAGACTTTATAGGCTCCTTTTTGGGGAGGGATGCGTACTTGGTCAACTAGATTTCTAATATCGTCTACAGAGTTGTTAGAGGCGGCGTCTAATTCAAAAACATTAAATGCGTAATCTTCTTCAGATGAGACCCCCAGCTGCTGCTCGTTAATTTTTTTTGCTAATATTCTAGCACAACTTGTTTTACCTACGCCTCTAGGACCACAAAACAATAATGCCTGAGCCAAATGATTGCTTTCTATAGCCTTTTCTAGTGTACTGGTAATGGCAGATTGTCCCACAACGTCTTGAAAACTTAGGGGGCGGTATTTTCTGGCAGATACAAGGAAGGGTTCCAATAGTGTGTGATTTAGATATAGGAGTTACAAATATAAAAATAGCGGTACTTAAAAAGTAGTCTTCTTTGGTATAATATTCTGTATTTATCAACAAATAGCAGCGTTTTCTTAAAGGCTTCTGACTATATTTGCCACAAAGCAGGCTTCCTTATCGCTGGGTAGTTTACTACCGAGAGGAAAGTCCGGACACCAAATTGCAGCATAGCGGGTAACGCCCGTCCGTTGTAAAACGAGGACAAGTGCAACAGAAAGAATGTACAGGTAATGCTGTAGTGAAACCAGGTAAACTCTATGCGGTGCAACGCCATGTAAACTAACGTTTGAGAGCGGCAAGTTCAAGTTAGAGGGTAGGCGGTTAGAGCCTTTGGGTAACTAAAGGCCTAGATAAATGATAAGGACACTCTAGGGTGTTACAGAATCCGGCTTATGGCCTGCTTTTTTTATTTCTTAAAAAATCCAAAAACACTAGATCCATATTTTCTAGCTTCTTTAAATTGAGGCTTCTTAGATAGGTCTGTGTGTTTTTCGTGTTCAATAATAAGCACACCACCTTCTGCAAGCAAGTTTTTCTCAAACACTATAGTGGCTATTTGTTCAAATTCCTCTTGAGGGAGTGCATAAGGTGGATCTGCAAAAATAATATCAAATTGGTCGCTTGTTTTTTGTAAAAATGGAAATACGTCAGATTTTATGGCTTGAATAGGGAGGCTTAAGTCTGTAGCTGTTTTAGTGATAAAATCAATACAACCACTGTGAAGTTCTACCGCTATAATTTTTTTACAACCCCTTGATGCAAATTCATAACTGATATTTCCACTTCCTGAAAAAAGGTCTAACACCCTTATTTCGTCAAAGTAATAACCGTTGTTAAGAATATTAAACAAAGCTTCTTTAGCCATGTCTGTGGTGGGTCTAATAGGTAAATTTTTTGGTGCTGAAATTTTACGGCCTTTGTGAAGGCCTGAAATAATGCGCATGAATTAAGCGTTTAAGTTGATCATATCAAAATGATGATCCAGAATGTGTTCAGGTATTTTTTGTACAAAGCTAGGCCTATAAATAGTGCAATGGGCTATATATTGAGCCGCTTTTTTAAAATAGGGATCTATTGCTGTGGTCTCACCGTAAAACAAGGCTTGTACCTCATGAAGATCTACATGTAATTGTTCTAAGCTAAAGAGTATAAAATACAGAAGATCTTCTGTGGTATGTACCGTAAATTGATTAAAGAAAAGTAGTTTTTTTTCTTTGATCACGGTCATGCTAAGAATGCCCTGGTCTAAGTGCAAGTAGCAGGCAGTTTCTTTTTGATCGTGTTGTATAGGCAGGAGCTCTTCTAAATGAAGACCACTGTGATGTTTAAAGTCAAAGGGGCCAAAGTGTTCAAATATATAGTTGTTTACGCTTGTAAAAGGAATATACACCACTGCCATTTCCTGATGTTCAATAAGATCATAGGCCACTTCATCTGAGGGGAGCACTTGGGTATTAAACTTTACATAGTCTGCTAGTTGGTCTTTATTAAAAAGGGGTAGTGGGACTATATTAAAAAGTGGGTTGGTGTGAACTACCACTACAGATTCATAGCTATGGTTAAGAACCTGATGTAATTCTAAAAAATTTGATATGGCATTTTTTAGTTCGCCCTCATTAATAGCAACAGGAAACCTGAGTCTTTTGGCTTCAATTAGATTTTGGTTTACAGTGTCTGTGATACAAAAAGAAAGTCCATTCAAACTCAATTGAATGGACAGTCTAGAATTTTCGTATGAACGATTTTTCTGGTTCAAATTCTATATTAATTTTTTCTTTTCTTGTCGTAAATTGGTGGCCAGTTTCCATTAGAGCTCACATCTTCTAATGAGCCAACTATTATCTGGGGTCCATTTACTTCTTCCACATTTATTTGAGTATTTTCAGTAGCCATAAGATCCGCAGCCTGGTCATATAATATTACAGTTTTATCTACGCTAATTCTGAAAACAGGTACTCTGTAATCATTTTTACGAATGACCTTTGCCTCCATTTTAAATTGCTCCCCATTTTGACCAAAAGGAACATTCATCATGTTTTTGTAGCGGGTATCTTTTTTAAATAAAGAATCTTTGATAGAGATAAAACCTAAAGTATCTACTATTTTAACTTCTTTTAACATATCAATCTTATACACTTTATTGAATTCGTAAAATGAAGAATCACGTTGCTGAGTAATCGTGTAACGAGCGGTGTCAATAAATTGAATCAAAGAATTAAAATCTTTTGCAAATTCACCTTTTACTGTTTTGTAGGCCTCTTGTGAATTGCGGATGTCTTTCATAACAGAAATTACCTCAGCAAAGCGCTCTTGTTTTATTTTCTTAAATTCAATAGGTGCATTTACGGAAAGATAAATCAGGTAAGCAAAAACAATTGAAAGAACCCAAAGTCCAAGTTTTAATACAGTCTTCATTATAATAGTCTTATTTAAAATTTAGTGGTTTCACAAATCTACAATTTTTTTTTAATCGCAAAAGTATTTGCCCTTAATTTTACGTATTATCTTTGGAGCTATGACAACTGTTTCATCACAAGAATTTATAAAGCACCTAAAGACTAAGTTTCCACACCAACCAACCCTTAAGCAAGAGCAGGCCTTAGAGGCTTTGGCAACCTTTGTTTGTAGTAAGGAAAAAGACTCTTTGTTGCTTTTAAAAGGATACGCAGGAACAGGAAAAACAACTCTTGTAGGGACACTAGTAAATCAATTGTGGCAAATTAAACACAAAGCAGTGCTTATGGCGCCCACTGGAAGGGCTGCTAAAGTGATGTCTCAGTACGCGAATACACAAGCTTACACCATTCATAGAAAAATTTATTTTCCTAAAAAAGTATCAGGGGGAGGTATAGAATTTACAAAAGCACCCAATAAACACAGGCATACTATTTTTATTGTAGACGAGGCTTCCATGATTCCAGACACTACAGATACAGGAGGTTTAAAAGGAGTGGGATCTTTATTAGATGACCTTATCTCTTATGTGTATTCAGGCCATGAGTGTAAGCTTATTTTAGTTGGAGACGTAGCACAATTACCCCCAGTTCACTTAAGTTTAAGCCCTGCTTTAGATCAAGACCGCTTAATTTTAAACTATTCTAAGACCGTACCCCTAATTAGTTTAGATGAAGTAGTAAGACAGGCAGCAGATTCCGGAATCTTATTTAATGCAACTCTGCTTAGGGACCAGTTGGAAAGTGAATATCACGATTCATTTAAATTTTCTCTAAACGGATTTAAAGATATTGTAAGACTTATAGAGGGGCATGACATACAAGAGGCTATTGAAGAGGCATATACTGAGGGAGGCAAAGAAGAAACTGCTTTTATAGTGCGGTCTAACAAAAGGGCCAATCAGTACAATGAGAGTATTAGAAATAAAATTTTATTTCTAGAGCACGAATTGGCTACTGGAGATTATATGATGGTAGTCAAGAATAATTATTTTTGGTTAGATGACACTTCAGAAGCAGGATTTATTGCCAATGGAGATATTATAGAGGTTCTTGAAATATTTGCTATTAAAGAGTTGTACGGATTTAGATTTGCAGAGGTAAAGGTTAGAATGGTAGATTACTCCAATCAAAAATCCTTTGAAACGGTTCTTTTACTAGACACCATAGCTGCAGAATCCCCATCTCTTTCATATGAAGACGGCAATAAATTATACCAAGCGGTGTCAGAAGATTACGCAGCTGAGAAATCTAATTATAAACGATTTTTAGGTGTCAAAAACAATAAATTCTTTAATGCCCTTCAGGTAAAATTTTCTTACGCAATTACCTGTCATAAGTCACAGGGAGGTCAGTGGGACACTGTTTTTGTAGAACAACCTTATTTGCCTAACGGAATAGATAAAGAGTATATGAGGTGGCTGTATACCGCTATTACTAGGGCTAAAAAGAAATTATACCTCATAGGCTTTAAAGGAGATTTTTTTGAGGAAAATTAAATCAAGACCTCTTATATTTGATCTTATAGAAGTTAATTCTATCTCACATCATTTAAATTATTATGAACATGAATGCCATTGCCATGATTCCTGCCCGCTTTGCGGCCACTAGATTTCCTGCCAAACTTATGCAAGACCTAGGGGGTAAGCCTGTCATTCTTAGAACTTATGAGGCCACCAAGGCTACCGATTTATTTTCTGAGGTCTATGTGGTGACAGATCATTTGGGTATATTTGACCTTATTGTAAATAGTGGAGGGAAAGCCATTATGAGTACTCAGGATTATGAATGCGGCTCAGATAGAATTGCTGCTGCAGCAACACCTATAGAAGCAGATATCATTGTAAATGTACAAGGAGATGAGCCTTTTATAGAAGTCAATAGTTTACAGGCTTTGTTGGCGGTTTTCAAGGCCGATACTGCTCACAAAATCTCTCTAGCATCACTCATGTACCCTATCTCAGACCTACAAGAAATTCAAAATCCAAACGCAGTAAAGGTGGTAGTGAATTTTCAAAACCATGCCTTATACTTTTCTAGAGCCCCCATTCCTTTTCCAAGAGACCTATCTGGGCTTCAGTATTTTAGACATAAAGGAGTATACGCTTTTAGGAAAGCCGCTTTATTGGCATTCCCAAAAATGCAAATGGGCCCATTAGAAAAAGCAGAAAAAATTGAGGCCATTCGTTATTTAGAACACGGACATCAAATTAAAATGGTCCTTACCTCAGAGGCTGGAATTGGCATAGATGTACCAGAAGATTTAGAAAAGGCCAGAGCGGAGTGGAAATTAAATTAATGACCAGACATGCAGTTTATAGCTAAATTTATTTTTTTTAAAATCATGGGATGGCGTTTTAATGGACATTTCCCTGATGTAGACAAATGTGTCATTATAGTGGTTCCCCATACCTCTAATTGGGATTTTGCTTTAGGCCTTCTCATCAGAAAAATTTGGAATAAGGAGATTAACTATATAGGAAAGAAAAGTTTGTTTAAATGGCCTTATGGTTGGTTTTTTAGATGGGTAGGAGGGACGCCCATAGACAGAACTAAAAATTCAGATACAGTTCAGGCTAGTGCAGCTATTTTTAAAGAGCGAAAAATATTTAGGCTTTCTCTATCTCCAGAAGGCACTAGGAAAAGAGTGACTAGTTGGAAAACTGGCTTTTATTTTATAGCTAAAACGGCTCAAGTACCTATTTTACTCATTAGTTTTGATTACGGTAGAAAAGAAATAAAAGTGAGTAAACCGTTACTGACCACAGAAAACAAAGACGAAGATTTTAAAGTTTATGAAGATTTTTTTGAGGGTTCTAGCGGCAAAAATTATTCAGAAGGGTTTTTTAAACAGTCAGATCATACGCATTAAAAGCGGGGCCACTGGTCCTGCTTTTAATGCGTAAATATTTTTTTTATTCCTGCATGGTGTGGTAGACGTTTTGAACATCGTCATCTTCCTCAATTTTTTCTAATAATTTTTCTACATCTGCTACCTCTTCTTCTGTAAGTGCTTTAGTAAGCTGTGGAATTCTTTCAAAGCCTGAAGATAAAATTTCAATACCTCTAGTTTCTAATTCTTTTTGTAGCGATCCAAAGCTTTCAAATGAGGCGTATATAAGTATGCCATCTTCATCCATAAAGACCTCTTCTGCTCCAAAATCTATAAGTTCTAATTCTAGTTGTTCTGGGTCTAGGCCCTCTGAAGGAATTCTAAAATTACAAGTATGATCAAACATGAATTCCACAGAACCAGAAGTTCCCATACTTCCATTACATTTATTAAAATAGCTTCTTATATTGGCTACAGTTCTAGTATTGTTGTCTGTAGCTGTTTCTACTAAAACAGCAATGCCGTGAGGGGCATAACCTTCAAAAAGAATTTCTTTAAAATCCCCAAGACTTTTGTCTGAGGCTTTTTTTATGGCTCTTTCTACATTGTCTTTAGGCATGTTTACAGCCTTTGCGTTTTGAATGACCGCACGCAGCCTTGAATTAGAAGAGGGATCTGGTCCACTTTCTTTTACAGCCATTACTATGTCTTTGCCAATTCTAGTAAACGCTTTAGACATGGCAGACCAACGTTTCATTTTACGGGCTTTTCTAAATTCAAAAGCTCTTCCCATAGTACTTGTATTATGCTTATTACAGCGTCAAATTTAATATTTTATATCATTTTTCAAAGTGCCTACGACTATCCTTTGCTAATCATGCAGTCTTCTATATTGGCTGCTAAATCAAAATCTTTCTGAGTAATTCCTTTGGCGTCATGAGTGGCTAATTTTATAAGTAACCTATTGTATCGGTTGCTCCAATCTGGATGGTGGCCTGCCAATTCACATTCAAATGCAATTCTTGTCATGGCAGAAAAACACTCTTTAAAGTCGTTAAATTGGAAGGTACTCACTAAAAACCCATCTGCGTAAGTCCAATGTGGTAATCCTTTTATTTTTTCTTCTATCTGGTCATTTGTTAATTTTTCCATATAATCTATAAGGTTTTTGTAAAGGTAGGATTCTAAACCTAATTTATGAAAGGCCTATTAAAAATGATCTTCTAAACAGTCTTGATACCCAAAATTATGGGCAGCATCCAAAGGATTTTCCTTTGGTAAGACCGCTAAATATCGGTCTTCATTGGTGGTGTAAATTCTTTTATAAATGGGATTTCCTAAACGCAGGCGGCGCACAAGTTCCTGAATGAAATCTTCATGCGGCACCAAATCTACACTGCCCAAGTGATAAACCCCACAGGCATTTTGGTTAATTAATAAGAGCAGCTGCTTGGATAATTTTTCACTGCTACTTACATTGACAATTAGATTAGGGAAGACCTCAATAGGAATCCTTTCTAATATAGCTATTTTAAGATCTTTAATTCTAGGAGATCTCTGACCAAAAACCATGGGAACCCTCACTAACAAAACTTTTGTTTTAGGTAGGCGGAGTAAGCTATTTTCTATTTTTATTTGAAAACGCCCATAAACACTTTCAGATAGGGTTTTATCATATTCATAAGAAGGATATTTACTGTAGGCGTCAAATACATTGGTAGAAGATATAAATACCAGTTTACAAGGATTGTGCAATATATATTCACTCATATGTGCATGGGCCGTAATAAGTGAGTTAAAGGGTCCTCTGAGAGCAGAAATAATAAGATCTGGCTGAAAGGTATTTAACAGTTCAAAAGCGTCATCTTCTTCAACATTAAAACGAATAAATCGCTTGTTGTTGCTATAGGTTTTGACTTGATGGCAGTAGGTGCCAAAAGTATTATAAAAGCGGCTAAGCTCCTTGTAGAGCGTGCCTCCAATAAAGCCACTGGCGCCTAGAATAAGTACTTTGTTTAGCTTCAAAAAAAGTTTGATTATTTAAAAAATTATTGCTCTGTAGTCAAATATATTATTAAATTACCAAAAGTAATAAAATGGCTATCCTTTGTAAAAAGGAAGTTTTACTATCTTAGCAGCTACGGTATTTTTTCTAATTTGAATGAATATATCTGAATCTATTTGTGTGAAGTCTTTTTTTACATAACCCAACCCAATGCCTATGCCTAGAGAAGGTGACATAGTTCCAGAACTCACCACTCCAATTTCATTTCCCTCTGCGTCTAAAATAGGATAATCATGTCTTGGAATACTTCTTTCTGTCATTATAAAAGCTACGAGTTTCTGAGACACTCCTATTTCTTTTTGTTTCTTTAAAGCTGCTGCATTTACAAAGTCCTTAGTGAATTTAGTAATCCAACTCAAACCAGCTTCTATGGGAGAGGTGGTGTCACTTAGGTCATTGCCGTACAAACAATAGCCCATTTCTAGTCTTAGGGTGTCTCTTGCTGCCAAGCCAATAGGTTTAATGCCAAAAGAAGCTCCGGCCTCAAACACTTTATCCCATAACTGTATGGCAAATTCATTTTTACAATAGATTTCAAAACCTCCAGAACCAGTATAGCCAGTGGCAGAAATAATAATGTTTTCAATACCGGCAAAAGTACTTACTTCAAAATGATAAAATGGAATATCTTTTAATGATACCGCTGTTAAAGACTGCATGGCTGCTACAGCATAAGGTCCTTGTATGGCTAATAAAGAATAATCATCTGACATATTTCTTAAGCTAGCTCCAAAGTCTTTGTTGTACTTGCTAATATGTGCCCAATCCTTATCTATATTAGAAGCATTTACTACTAACATGTACTTTTCTGGAGCAAACATATAGACTATAAGATCGTCTACCACTCCACCGCTCTCATTTGGAAAACAGCTGTATTGTGCTTTTCCAGGAACCAGACTAGCCACATCATTTGAGGTTACTTTTTGCAGTAACTCTAGGGCTGCTGGGCCTTCTACCGAAAATTCCCCCATATGAGAAACATCAAAGACTCCTACAGACTTCCTTACTGTTTCATGCTCTACATTTATACCCTCATAAGAAACAGGCATGTTGTAGCCAGCAAACGGAACCATTTTGGCCCCTAAGGATTTATGAATAGAAGTTAAAGTGGTATTTTTCATAGTAGCTAATTTTTTGTAAATGTATTTATTTCTAAAATAATAGCCCACCGAAAACGGGGGAATCTCTTTTTTTTGACTTAAATTAATTGCTTACTTTTAGTTTTTAAACACTGCTTCTTATGAAAACCAATATAATCTTGTTATTTACTTTTTTAAGTTTTGCATTGAACGCACAAGAAACTCCAACAGACTTCCTTTCTTCGGATTTTCACAAAGGCAGAAGAGATGCATTTAGGGCAGAAATGCCTGCAAATTCTGTAGCAGTATTATTTGCTAATCCGGTGAGGAACAGGGCTAATGATGTTGATTATATATATCACCAAGATCCTGATTTTCAATATCTCACTGGTTATAATGAGCCCCATGCGGTCTTATTGCTTTTTTCAGACCTGCAAACTGATAAAACGGGAACTTCTTATAATGAAATGATCTATGTGCAAAAGAGAGATGCTAGGGCAGAGCAGTGGAACGGCCGAAGACTTGGAGTAGAAGGTGTTATTGCTACTTTAGGTTTTGAAATTGCTTATAATGGCATAGATTTTATTTCTTTACAATTAGACTTTAAAAATTTCAATAAAGTTTTGTTTTATAATTTTAAGAATGATTATAGAGACGGTAATGACGGGGCAGATCTATTTAATTTGGTAGCAGCCTTTAAAGAAAAGGTAGGATATCCTGTTAACTTTATTCCTACCAAGCAGTCTGAATCATTAGATATGACAAATAATTTAGACTTAAAAAGTCTAGGAGTGATTATGAGTGGGCTTAGAGAAACTAAATTGCCAGAAGAAATGGAACTACTAAAAAAGGCTGTAGAAATATCGGCCGTAGGCCAATTAGAAGTCATGAAAGCCATGCACCCCGGCATGTCAGAAACAGAAGTACAGGGTATTCATGAGTATGTATACAAAAAGTACGGGGCAGAATACGAAGGCTATCCTTCTATTGTTGGTGGTGGCAATAACGGTTGTATTTTACATTATATAGAAAACAACAAGCCGGAATTAGGGAATGATTTAGTGCTTATGGATTTAGGAGCGGAATACCATGGCTATACTGCAGATGTGACTAGAACCATTCCTGCAAACGGTGTTTTTAGTCCCGCTCAGAAAGCTATTTATGAAATTGTTTATAAGGCCCAAGAGGCAGGGATAGCCGCTAGTGTAGTGGGAGCACCTTTTAATACTCCAGGACTTGTTGCTGCTCAGGTAGTGGCTCAGGGGCTTTTAGATTTAGGAATTATAAAAGAGGCAGCAGAGGCTAAAAGATACTTTCCGCACGGCACTTCTCATTATTTAGGTTTGGACGTGCATGACAAAGGGACTTATGGCCCATTTAAAGCCAACACAGTCATTACAGTAGAACCTGGTATCTATATTCCTAAAGGCAGTGATTGTGATTCAAAATGGTGGGGCATTGCAGTGAGAATTGAAGACGATATTCTTATTTCTGAAAATGGCCCTGTATTACTTTCTTTTATGGCGCCACGTTCCGTGGCCGATATTGAAGCAGCTATGAAGTTAGCAAGCCCACTAAACAGTTTTAGCCTCCCAAGCTTGAATTAAAAAACAAAGTTTTTAATGCCATAGATTTTCAATAAAAAAAAGAGTTATTGTTTCTCTATCACTGAAGCATGATAGCGTTCACTGGCTTTTTTAAGGTTTTCGGAAAGGGATTTTAACCAGCTCATATGATTGGCTATTAAAAATGCTTCTTGAAGGCCATGAAGTGTTTCTGTGTCTAATGCTGTATTTCCTAGTCTGATATTTTCATCTCGTAAATTTGATAATTGCTGGTATTTATTCAATAACTTCTCATCTGCATTATTAATCAGCGCTTCATCTACTTTTTCTTTTGTAATAACGCCTTCTAAACTCTGGTAAGATATTTCTAGGGTGTTGGATATTTTTTTAATGAGTGCGTTAAATTCTTCAGACGCAGGGGTCGTTTTATGATGGGTAATGAAGTTACCTATAGAAGCTATGGCAGAAATCATGGTTTGGTTTAGGGTTACAATTTCATAAATGAGTTCGAATTCCTTTTGTTTTGATTTTGGGTCTTGAGTTAATCTTTGGAAAGCAGCATTTATATTACTGACGGCAAGAAAGGCTTCTTTCCTAGCCAAATTATAGGAATGTTTGTACTTTGAACTGTCCTCATATAATTCTTGGGTGGCTAATAAATACTTTTGGTTCATTTTTAAAGCATTTAAAAGCACTTGTTTTAAGTTGTTTGCTTCCCAACTAGGTAAGAGTAAATAATTAGCAAGTATAGCAATAGTAGCTCCAATAAGGGTGTCTATGACTCTGTATTGAATGACTTCAAAAGCATTTGGATTAATTAATGAGTACAAAAAAATAACACTAATGGTGATTAATGCAGCGGCAGACTTATAGTTCTGTTGTACTAGAGAAAACGCAAAAATTAATGAAACAAATGCCAGTAAGGAATAAACCACTATATTTTGAGTAATCATCACTATACCAACAGCCACAGCAGCTCCTATGAGTGTGCCAATAATTCTATCTTTAGAGCGTTCTTTAGTGAGCCCATAGCTAGGCCGCATGATCACAATAATGGTAAGCAAAATCCAATAGGTATTTTGAATGTCCAAAATTAAACCCAACAGATAGGCAAATACAATTGTTATTGCTAGGCGTAATGAATGTCTAAATAGGGTAGCGCTCATGCTAAAATTTTCTATCAGCACATTGAGTTTGTATTCCTGGAGTGTTAAAAACTCTCTTGAATCTTGTTTTTTTAACGAAATCTTAGAAGCGTTTTGAACATTGGCCATTAAGCGTCTAATAACCCTAATTTCTTGTAGCAATTGCTCTTGGTAATCATAGAGGTTTCTTAATATTAAAGCACCTTCTCGCGCTTGTGGTAATCTTATGGTTTCAATATAATTTGTAATAGATTTATCGGCCTTTGACAAAGCTTGTAAAAGCGTTTCTTTATTTGGTAATTTTCGATTTTGAATTAACAATTCAGATAAAAGTATGAGGTGGCTACCCATACTTGTATTGAGATCTTTAGATGCTTTAAGAAATTCTTTGCGCTGGCCAAAAATATCATCGATCATTCTATAATCTAAATGTTTTGCCTCTATTAATTCAAAAATTTTAATAGAAGAAATTAAAATCAATAATTGTTTTTCTTCATAATGGGAATGTCCAGAGCGTTTGCGAGCGGTAAGCAGCGCTTCTCTTAGAGTTTCATGTTTGTCATTTATTTGATTTTGAAGGACAAAAACTTTTTTAAGACGTTCATCGCGTTTGGCTTCTTTTGTCAGTAATTTGGCACGTAATTTTAAATAGGTGCCAATGAGATAAAGCGTGTCTGATAATAATTGATTTTGATCTTTTTTAGGTGCAAGTTTTTGAAAAATAAAGGACACCGCTAAATACCAAAGACCTCCTAGCGCCATTAAGCTTAGCTGAACCAAAATTTCATATGGGGTTTCTTTTGTAATGGCAAAGGCTATTACCATAGCTAGCAATCCAGAGAAAGACACCAAAGAAGCCCTAAAACCATAAACAGAAAGAAGTGAAACAGCAAAAGAAATGACTGCAAGTGCTAATATTAAAAGGGGTAGGTATGGTTTTGAAAATAGGATAATCCCTGCAATAGCCGTAGTGAGTAAAATACTAATTAAAATAGCGTAAACCTTGCGCTTCACGCTTCCAGGAATATCACTAGGCGCATTTAAAAAAGTACCCACTACAACTGCTGGAGCGTACACTAAATGTCCTAAAAAATACAATATAGCAATGGGCACAGCAATTCCCACTCCTATGCGAATTCCTCTGTCAAAGTTTGAACTTTTTACAAATAATTCTAGTTGCTTTAGTTTTTCTTTCAAGTAGGTTTTTAGTTTAACAGCAAAGTTAGTTTATTAGATGTGCTCAATTTTTAATTTATCAATTGTTTATTATGCTGTTTTATGTTTTATAGTAAAAACATTCCTTAATTTAGATCTTTTAAAAAACATTTTTTTAACAGTGTATTACAAACAAAATCATTGAAAAAAAATGTCTTTTTAATAAATTTAATTTTTACTACTATATTAAATGAGCCAACAAATTACCACCATTAGCTTCTTTAAATTTTCTTCTTTAAGTAATAAAATTTGGGGTTTTAAAATGATGCAGTTTTCCAATTCAGAACTGATTGCAACAAGCGGCTTAAGTTTTTATAAACTTATGGGCAGTGGTAAAGGAAAAGGTTTTAATCCCTTCCCAGATTGGTCGGTTTACAGCCTCCTACAAGTATGGGAGTCTGAAGACGACGCCCATGTTTTTTTTAATTCTTCTCATTTAATGAAACAGTATGCAAAGCATACCACAGAGTTGTATACGCTTTACATGAAAAACATTGCCTCTAGTGGTACTTGGAGTGGTAAAATGCCTTTCCAAAAGGGTACAGACTTAGACCCTACATTGCCTATAGCTGTAATTACTAGAGCTACAATTAAGTGGAATTGGCTGCTGCGTTTCTGGAAATATGTACCTACGTCACAAGAGGCTTTAGAGGGTAACGAAGGGCTTATTTACACAAAAGGAGTGGGTGAAGTTCCTGTAGTTCAGATGGCTACATTTAGCTTGTGGAAAAACTTTGAGTCTGTAAAAAGGTTTGCTTACAATAGCAAACAACACCAAGAAGCCATAAAAAAAACACGTAAAAATGAATGGTATAGTGAAGAGCAATTTTCAAGATTTCATCCATATAAATTTACTGGTACTTGGCAAGGAACAGATCTTTTAACCTTTTAAAAGTCTAAGTCTGGTGAAGCAACCACTGTCATAATTCCAAGAGAAGACTGCTTCTCTATCCATTTTTTTGGTGTAAATAAAACCTTTCCCAAAACAAAATTCCAAAATTCATCTTCCATGTTTTTATCCCACTGAATTCCTTTTTGCTCCATCTCACTCATCCAATAAAGTAAATAATGATCTATGGTTCCATAAGTGAGTAAGTGGGTGACTTTCCAACCACTTTTTTTAAGTAGTAGTTTGACGTTGTCTGGAGAGAACAATGAAGTGTGGCGTGGCGTGTGCCATCCTGCCCAATTTTCTGCGTATTTTTTTCTACTGGCTGAACTGAAATTAGGAATTTCAATAATCAACGATGTTGTAGGTTTAGCAATTGTTTTTAAATAACGCAAATTTTCTAAGGGACTGTAATCATGTTCTAAATAGTGCCACATGGTGATGACATCTGGCTTCAGGTTACTAGAGAGCTCTTTAATTTCTGCCACTTGCAGGTCAAGACCTTTAAAATGATTGGGCTGGTCTTTCCATCCCTCATCACTAAAGTCAATACCCATACTGTGACAATGCAAATCAGCCAGACAGGCTTCTAAAAAACTAGGCTTGCCACAGCCAATGTCTAGAATTAAAGATTCCGATGACAACTTTTGGGTTTCTTTAATACGTTTAAGCCGTTTTAAATCTAACTTTCTTTGACTGCCTTCTACCAATCTCTCAAATTTACCCCACGCTTTTGAGCCTCTATAAGGCAAATAATGTGACGTATAGTAATTTTTTAGTTGGTCTAAGGGCACTCTAGGGTTTAAAAAGACCAATTGACAATCTGCGCATTGGTCAAAATTAAATAACTCTTTGCTAGAGTGCATTTGAGCTGTTGTTTTAATAAAAGAACTAATGGAGGTAGTATCACAAATAGGGCAATGGTTGAGGGTATGCATAAGTTTTATATAGGAGCTCTTTTTAACCTAATAGAAATAAATTTTTTGGTGTAAAAAATTCTAATATTCAAAGTTAATCTAAAGCAATCTTTTTATATATATCTTTTAAGAAGAAAGTTTATCCTTAAAATTATTTATTAGGCCACCCTTCAGCAAAACCTCTATTTGCCTTTTACTAAGATTGTGCTTTGTGAAAATTTCAATTGTATTATTTTGGTTTTCTACCTCAACTCTTATGCTTCGATTATTTATAATATCTTCCCTTAAGTTTTTAAATTCAACTATAGCTCCTTGCTCTATTTGGTCATAATTTTTGGGATTTTCAAATTCTAAAGGAAGAATGCCAAAATTTATTAGGTTTTGCCAAGCAATTCTAGCGTAATCTTTTGCAATTACAGCTACTTGCCCTAAATATTTAGGAGCTAAGGCAGCATGCTCTCTACTACTACCTTGTGCATAGTTTTCTCCAGCTACCACTACATGTCCACCGTATTTTTCTTTTGCAAGAATGGCTTTGCTATAAAATTTTTCATCTATTACGGTATATGAGAATTTACTTATTTCAGGAATATTACTTCTAAATGGAAGCACTTCTGCTCCTGCTTTCAATATTTCATCAGTAGAGACATTATCTCCAATTTTTAGTAAAACTGGAACTTTGTATTCAGATTTTAGCGCTTTCATCTCTGGAAGAGATTTAATATTAGGACCTTTTACTAACTTGGTGTTAGATGTTTTACTACTTGGCGGTACTAGCATATCTATATTGATGATTTCCTTATCTGGGAATTCGTATTTAGGATATTTCATTCCAAATATTTTTTCAAGATCTCTTGGGTCTGTTATTTTTCCTGTTAAAGCAGACGCGGCTGCAGTTTCAGGACTGCAAAGATAGACTTGGTCATCCTTTGTCCCTGAACGGTCAGGAAAATTACGAGGCATTGTTCTAAGACTTATGGTGCCGCTTGCAGGGGCTTGTCCCATGCCAATACAACCCATGCATCCTGATTGGTGGTATCGGGCCCCTGCCTTTATTAGATTAGCAAAAGTTCCATTCTCAATCATATTTTGTATGAGCTGTCTTGAAGTAGGATTGATATCTAAGGACACTTCATTATTTATGTTTCTATCCTTTACAATAGCACCCGCCATCCAAAAATCTCTAAGCCCAGGATTTGCAGAAGAACCAATAACAACCTGACTGATTTTTTTATTCTCAACATTGCGCACTGGAACAACATTTCCGGGACTAGTAGGTAGGGCAATTAGAGGAACCAACTTGTCTAGAATAATTTCATGCTCTATATCATATGAAGCACCTTGATCTGCTATAATTTCTGTCCAATCATTTACTCTTCCTTGTAATTCAAGAAAGCGTTTGGTTTCTGCATCACTTGGAAATACAGTAGTTGTAGCACCAAGCTCAGCTCCCATATTTGCTATTACATGCCTGTCCATGGCGCTTAAACACTCTAACCCACTACCATAATACTCTATGATATAACCCACACCCCCTTTTACCCCAAAACGACGTAACATTTCTAGTATAACATCTTTAGCGCTAACCCAATTAGGAAGGATACCAGTCAATTTAACACCCATAATCTTTGGCATTTTAACAAAATAAGGTTGACCAGCTATGGCAGCAGCCACATCTAATCCTCCTGTACCGATAGCCAGCATTCCTAAAGATCCTGCTGCACAACTATGACTGTCAGAGCCTACTAAAGACTTCCCTGGAATACCAAAACGTTCCATATGTATTGGGTGGCTTACTCCATTTCCAGGTCTACTGTACCACAATCCAAATTTTTGAGCAGCAGAATACAGAAAAAGATGGTCATCTGCATTTTTATAATCAGTCTGCAATAAATTATGATCTACGTATTGTACAGCTACTTCTGTCTTTGCTACATCTAGACCCATTGCTTCTAATTCTAATTGCACTAAAGTACCTGTAGCATCTTGTAATAATGCCTGATCTATCTTGAGTCCAATTTCATTTCCTGGAGATGCTTCCCCCATTATCAAATGAGAGTGTATTAACTTCTGCGATACATTCATTAAGGTCATATTTGTTTTTTTAAAAATGATATAAAGTAAAAATACACAACAGATAAATTGGTAGAAAGCTCTTTTTAATTATGATGTCGCTTTTTATTTAAATTTCACAGCTGTTTATTTATTTTACCTAGAGAAATATTAATGATTTTGCATTTTACCAATGATGGTACTTATTGCAGTTTTCATTTTTTCAATGGCACCAAATACAGCAATCTCAGTGGCATTTGCTTGGCATGTAACAGCAATTGGTTGTTTGCCTTCTAGCCTAGCTTCTAACATACACAAGACATCTTTTAACCCTTCTTTTTTTCCATTTTCATGTTTTAAATGAAGCTCAATTCTGGTGATATGAGATTCGTATATTTTCAATGATTTTACAATCTGAGCCTTAAAATATTCTTGCTGCTTTTCATCACCATCTATGGAGTTTTGGGTATTTATTAGAATTGTCATCATTCTATTATTTTTTAGTTTCTATTATTTATTTTCAATGCGAATTATAACTTGCCGATTATAACCTTTTAGTCTTTATTATTAAAACCATTGACTACTTGCATAAGGATGTGTACATCCAATTTCTCTTTTCTAAGGCTCTCATAAACTCAGATATCATTAGTTCTGTAGCATTATCTCCAGTCTCTAGTGCTGCATTCAGTACATCTAGCATTTTACTGTGTAGAATTTCAAAGTCCTTAAGTACTTCTCTCACCATTTCTAATGCAGAAATTGTCAGTTTTGTTTCTTTAATTTCTGATAGTTCTAAGTTGTCTACAATACTTAAGCGGGCCTTTATTCCAAAAACTCGAATCCTTTCTGCAACTTCATCTATATTCTTCTCTGTTAGTTTATAGTCTTCTTCAAATGTCCCGTGTAATTCAAAAAAATCTGGTCCTTCTACATTCCAGTGGTAATTTCTTAATTTGTGGTAATGCACTTGGTAATTGGCAAGTAAGTGGTTTAGGGCTATGACAATTTCAGATGTTTCTAAGTAGGTGAAGCCAAGTTTTTGATATGATTTTTCAGTTTGTTTTTTCATCTTTTTTTCCATGATTAGTTAATGTTTAATCTATTTAAATTTTAAAATATAATTTTTTTATTACTCATTTAAGCGTGAGATTGTTAGCTGCTTAAAATATTGTGAAAAACACGGAGGCAAAATTCACAACCACCGAAGAAAAGTAGAGTCAGTTGTGAAAACAGTGAAGATTTTAAAGAGTCTTAACTTAAATTAAATCCTATTATTATAATATAGGCATAATTTTGTCAAAATCCAAGTATTAGGTTGGTTTTAACGCAACAAAGCACTAATGAGTAAATAATATTTTGAATGTTCTAACTAGATATTATTTTTCATTAATATAGATAGGTAATTCTGATTTATCTATTAGAACTCCTATTGGTTCAGCATAAAGATTTTTACTTTTAAGAATGGCAGCTACTTTTTCAGAGGCTTCCTTTTTAACGGCTATTAATAAGCCACCACTGGTTTGTGGATCACATAAAATATACTGTTGTTTTTTATCCTCAATATGTAACTTGTAGCCGTAACTTTCCCAATTTCTTATGGTTCCTCCTGGAATGCATTTTTTATCTAAATAGCCTTCAATTTCATTAAAAACGGGTACTTTGTTATAGTTTATAATGGCAGACACATGGCTTCCTTCACAGACTTCTAGTAAATGGCCTAAAAGTCCAAATCCAGTGACGTCTGTCAAAGCCGTTACTTCTTTAATTTTTGAAAGTTCTATGCCAACATCATTTAAAATCACCATTGAATTGGCTGCAATATCTTTGTGTGATTCTTCTAAAAGACCTTTCTTTTGAGCTGTTGTTAAAACACCAATACCTAATGGTTTTGTTAAGTACAGGACACTTCCGGATACTGCCTTATCATTGCGTTTTAAATTAGAAATGGCAACGGACCCCGTAACCGCAAGCCCAAAAATAGGTTCTGGATTGTCAATACTGTGACCACCAGCAAGTATTATTCCTGCATCAGTACATGCTTTTCTTCCACCCTCCATGACCTCTGCAGCCACTTCAGGAGCTAATTTGTCTATGGGCCAACCCAAAATGGCTATTGCCATTAATGGCTTGCCTCCCATAGCGTATACATCACTAATAGCATTTGTTGCTGCAATCCTTCCAAATGTAAAAGGGTCATCTACTATCGGTAAGAAAAAATCTGTAGTACTAATAATACCTAATCCATTTCCCATATCGTATACTGCTGCATCATCTCTTGTATCATTACCTACTAAAAGATTCTTGTCTTCAATTTTTGGTGAATTAGACGCTAAAATGGTGGTTAATACCTTTGGTGATATTTTGCAACCACAACCAGCACCATGGCTATAGCTTGTTAATTTTATAGTAGTATCCATTTTTTTATTTTTTTATTTTTATTAAAAAACTTGCTGTTTCTTCTGGATTTACTGAAGAAACCTCAAATTTTAGTATGGTAGACGGGTCACGCTTTTCTAATCCTTTTAAATAGTATTTGTCGTAATAAAAAAGCACCATCTCTACCACCTTATTATAATTTTTTGCTTCTAGAGCTTCTAAAGCGAGTTTTGCTTTGTCATTACCAAGCCTTTTAGTTATTTTGCTAATGGCGTCTGCCAATTTATTATGACTTAGACATGCATAAGTAGTGACTAGGTGGTTAGTCCTTTCCTGAAAAGGAACCTCTAAGAAGTAGACAGGCATCTCCATCATTTTATAATAAAATGCGTTAGGAATAGACACTTTTCCAATAGACTTACTTTCATCTTCTACCCATATTGGCAAATGAATATTAAGAGAATGAAGTGCTAAGAAAAAATTGTTTTCAAATTGTTCGGTGGTTGGCTGGGGTGGTAAATCTATACCTCCAAAAGCAGAACCTCTGTGGTTGGCCAATCCCTCTAAGTCTATGACTTGTTGTCCTTTATTTTTTAAAGAATGTAGTACTTCTGTTTTACCAGCACCGGTGAAACCGCCTAAAATATTAAGATTAAATGATTGATCAAAAAAATCTAATACATAATTTCTAAAAGCTTTGTATCCTTTTTCTAAAAGGTATACTTCTTTAAACCCATTCTGAAAAAGATAATTAGCAAAAGCATTACTTCTCATTCCGCCACGCCAGCAATGTATGACCACTTTTTTTTGTGGCGCAACCTCAAGAGACTTTATAATAAAATTTTTTAGTTTGGGCTGTACAAATTCATACCCAATTGCAATGGCTCTTTCTTTTGACTCTTTTTTATAAGCAGTACCCACAACAGCTCGCTCCTCATCTGTAAATAGTTCAATATTATAAGCATTTGGAATATGTCCTTTTACAAATTCTCCTGGAGAACGAACATCAATAATGGGTATATTATTTAAATTTTTAAAGTAAAAGTCTATAGAAATAATTTGTGTCATTTATAAGTATGTAAGATGTGTCAAAGGTAAGCTTATTGATCATAGGGGCTCCAATACAAAATAGCAAAAAACAAGGCTTAATACTACATACACCAGTACGTTTAGCCCTACGTTGTGCTTCATTGAATAATAAACCCGATTGTCGAATTAACCAACTACTTCTCCAATATTCACCCTATAGAAGCAATATTTGCAATAATAGATAGTTTTAAATCTATTTATTTTTGTATATTTGCTATGTTAAGATGAAAATATGGCAATGCTAAACCTTATTCCAACAGAAAAGATTATTGAACGTCTTCGATATGAAAATCCATGGTGGATCACCAAAGAGATACCGAACACATATAGCTCAATGTCCAAGAGACTATATTTTGATCTCTTTTATCCATTAGTCCTTGAAAGGAGCATTAAAAGAGCTTTAGTTCTCATGGGTCCTAGAAGGGTTGGTAAAACAGTAATGCTATTTCATTGCATTGAAAACTTACTGAAAGAAGGAACAAACCCTCATAAACTATTCTTTATCGGAATTGACAACCCGATTTACGTCAATTTAAGCTTAGAGGACGTTTTAACTCTATGCAAAGATTCTTTAAACCTTGAAAACCTTAATGGTTGTTATGTCTTTTTTGATGAAATACAATACTTGAAAGATTGGGAAAGACATTTAAAAATATTGGTTGACTCATACCCTGAAACTAAATTCATTGTTTCTGGCTCAGCAGCCGCAGCTTTGAAATGGCACAGTACGGAAAGCGGAGCAGGTAGATTTACTGACTTCTTGTTACCTCCATTAACATTTCAAGAATATATCCATTTGAAAAAATTAGACCACTTAATTTTTGAAGGTGATATTCAATATGGAGACAAGGATATAAAGTATTGCTTAACTCATGATTCAAAAGCATTAAATAAAGAATTTCTCCATTATTTAAATTTTGGAGGATACCCAGAGGTTGTATTATCTGAAAAAATACAAGGCGATATGGGTAGATATGTGAAAAACGATATTGTAGACAAAGTTCTTCTTAGAGATTTGCCAAGCTTGTATGGAATCAAAGATGTTCAAGAGTTAAACAGATTTTTTACATACATAGCGTATAATACCGGAAACGAATTCTCATATGAGACAATGTCTAGGGAGAGTGGAATTCAAAAAGATACATTAAAAAAATATTTAGAATATTTAGAAGCGGCATTCCTAATTAAGGTATTAAATAAGGTTGGAGTCAATGCAAAAAGATTAAAAAGAATAACAAGCTTCAAAGTATATCTTACCAACCCATCACTTCGCACTGCTTTATTTTCCCCGATAAGTGAAACAGACCAAGAAATGGGAAATATGGTAGAAACAGCAATTCTTTCACAATGGATGCATCGAGAGCAACTAGATTTAACATACGCTAGATGGAAAGACGGTAGAAATGAAGGTGAAGTAGATCTTGTTTTAGTAGATGATAAAAATTATAAACCTGTATGGGGAGTGGAAATTAAATGGAGTAACCGATATTTTGATAAACCCCAAGAATTGAAAAGTTTAATTAAATTTTGTGAAGAAAATAAATTTGAAGCTGCTGTTGTCACTTCAATTGATAAAATAGGAATGAAAGAAATACAAGGTTTGAAATTCACTTTTCTTCCTGCTTCGATATATGCTTACAATATTGGAGAAATCACACTAAAAATGAAAACTAATATTTAAATTATACACGAAATGTACCCCATTGACTTACAATAAATTTTTAAAAAATATGTTATCCGTTGTTTTCAACTAGTAAAATTCCATAACATTACCATTATCAGGAGTATTGTCTGTAAAGTCCGAGTTCCATCTTTTAAGGTCATTCGATGATAACGCCTCAATACTATTTCTTACCTTGTTATTTTATATAGTTGGTAAATTCATAGATTGTTTTGTTTTAAAGTAAAAAAAAACTTGATTACCCTAAAGCAATCAAGTTCATTAAAATTGGTATAATTAACTATACAGATTGTTAGCTGCTGGCTTTATTAGTTAAGCAAATCCGCCATTTGCTCCGATATTTTGTCCTGTTATCCATTTTGAATCATCATCTACAAGAAATAAGATGATTTTTGCAATGTCTTCAGGTTCGCCAATTCGATTAAAAGCAGACATTGAAGCCAAACGTTTTATAACCTCCTCATTTTTCCCTTGTTTGAAAAGTTCCGTATTAACTGGACCTGGTGAAATAGAATTTACTGTAATTCCTTTAATTCCTACTTCTTTTGCAAACACTCTAGTTAGCTGCTCAACTGCCGATTTAGTGGCGGAATATGTTCCGTAAGTCGGCAACATTAATCGTGTTACAGAACTCGAAAAATTTATTATCCTTCCATTATCAGCTAAAAGTGTTGATGCCTCTCTCATTGTGTTGAACACTCCCTTTACATTTATATCAAAAATTCTATCAAACTCTTCGTCCGTTGTATCTTTGATCAATTTATAAATTGCTATTCCAGCATTATTTATTAAGATATCAATTTTTTTAAACTTCTCGATGGTTTTTTGAAATAGTCTTTTTACGTCTTCCGATTTACTAACGTCAGCTTGGATAGCAATAGCTTGTCCACCACTTTGTAAAATTTCATTTACGACACGTTTAGCCGTTTCTTCACTGCCTGAAAAATTTACTACAACTTTTGCGCCATTTTTGGCAAGAGTTTTGGCAATGGTCAATCCAATACCTCTTGAAGAACCTGTTATGATTATTACTTTGTCTTTTAAATTAATCTTTGCCATTATTTCTAAATTTTATAATTATTTGATGAGGCAAAGGTGCAACCAGATTTATACTATTATGTTGTGTGTTTTTTAGGTTGTGTTGTAAATTTTCTAGATTGGTAGTTATTGGTCTAATTTTTTAAAGGATGTAGGCGTTTTCCTTGTATGTTTTTTAAAATAATTGCTAAAGTGAGCCGTTTCAGAGAATCCTAGTTGAAAAGCAATTTCCTTAACTGGTTTAGAGGAATGCAATAACAATGCTTTTGCTTGTCCAATTGTTTTGTCGGCAATCCAGTGTGAAATAGATTTTCCAGTTTTACTTTTTATAACTTGACTTAAATAACTAGCATTTAAATTTTGCATATTGGCATAATCTTGCGGTTGGTGTAAAAGTTCGATTTTGCCGTTAGAAAGGTCTTTGTAATGCTGCTCTAATGCTTGTTTAAATTTTTTTACAATCTGACTACTTCTATTGCCTTCTTCTCTTGGTTGGTAGTTTGCCCAAAATTGTGATTTAATTTTAAGTAATAATACCACTAATAAGCTCGCAATGATTTTGTTTTTATATATTGATTTGGATTGATATTCCTTTAGAATTTGAAGATAGAGTATTTCTAATTCTTGAAATTCGTTTCCAGTAAGTGGTTGTGGCGGAACTGTTTCTGCTAATAAGAAGGGGAAGTCTTCAAAAATGTTTTGATGAATGTTTTCCTTTAAAAACGTTTCGCTAAAAGTGATTAAATAAGCTTCTTTTAATTCCCAAAACTCAAAAGCCTTTAAATGCCCAGGGTTCGTAAAATATAACACGCTAGAGTCATATTCAAATGTTTGTTCATCTGTTGTGTAATTGCCTTTTCCATTTTTAATAAAAACAAATGAGTAGTAGTTGGTTCTGAAAACTGGTGATTTATAGGGAATTTTATTGTGTAGTTCTAGTAAACTATTCATTGAAAATTCACTGTCTTGTTCCATAGTAATATTCAAGGAATTATACAAGTCAACAACTTTATCAAAAAGGATTATATCGTTTTTTTCTTTCATTATACTCGAATTCAGGGACAAGTTTTTGCATGTTCGTTAAGGCACATAGTTTACACAGTTAAAGTCACATCCTTTACACAAGATTCTGACTTAGCCTAATTGATACTTGTTTGTCTCTTATTTTATTTTCATTAAAGTAACCTAAAAATACGTCTCTATAAAATACCCTCCAAATTCCATTTCCTTGATCTTCAGCACCAACATATTTTCCCTTAAGAGCTGCAGTTAAATATACCCAATAATATGATTTCCATCGCATGGATCCATTTTGGCATACTTTCATCACTTTCATGGTTGATGGATAATCATATTTTGGAATTTTTTCAGGCTAAGGTCTATTGGAAAAATCATAGCAATCCGCAGGTGTTTTCATTCCTAAAGCTTCATGGGGTCTAATGTGGTTATATTCTTTTACAAACCTATTTAGACTGCGTTGTTGGGCCTTTAAATTGAATGACGAGGGTTTGGCGCATGCGTTCGTGTCGTCCGTTTTGGTCTGGTCGTGCCGGGTCGGAGTAAACCGGGTCTATCCCCAATTCAATAAACCAATAAGATAGCCTGGTATATCTTTGAATAGCGGCTACAGAACCAAACGGACTCCCGTTGTCGGTATGTATTTGTTTTGGTATGCCATACTTTCTGAAAACCTTAGTAAACTCTTGCTTTGCAGAGATAAGATTCTCTTTATAATGTCCTTTTGCTGTGAACAGAAACCTGCTTTTGGAGTCGGCAATTGTAAGGGGGTGACAGTATATTTTATTTCCCATTAAAAACTTTCCCTTATAGTCAGCACTCCAAACTTCATTGCACTTCTTAGGGTCGAAAATTGGAAATACTGGCTTGACCCTTCTGCTTCGCTTTTGAGGTTTAACTAGACCATTTTTAGAAAGGATGTTGTGAACAGTAACCACACTTGGGATAAGTTCTTCAGGATGCTGTTTAAACAACAATATGCGTATTTTCTTCGCACCCCAAAGCATGTGTTTGTTTTTTAATTTTAAAATTGAATCTTCAACTTTATGATTGGTTCTGTTGGGGTGATTAATTGGAGCTCTTTCTTGCTCAATTAATCCCAATAGTCCCATTTTTTCATACCGAGAAATTAACTTGTAAGCGGTAGGTCGGGATATATTAAATGACCTACAAAGTTCTGTGATGGCGTACTTCTGAGTTAACCATTCATGAATAAATTCTACTTTTTGTTCCATTTTAGTTTTTGCTTTCCAGACCATGATAAATCACTTTTTTAAGTAATTTATGAATCTAAAAGTGTAAACTATGTGACTTTAACTTTGTAAAGGAAGTCCCTTTACCGTACCCTTTAGGAAATATAAATCGCTTTTTAGAAGTAACTGTTTTAAAATCAGAAATTTCCAAAAAAGAAAAGGATAGCTCTAAAGTTTTAACAAATAAATTTTAGATATTACTAATTTTAATCATAACAACTATTGCAATTTCTTCATTCTTATTTTTAAACTTTAAAAATATAGATTCAGATCCTAGTCTAATAGATTATAGTAAAAAGACTAAATACGATATGCTGCAATGGGGATTTGAAAACAATTACGTGAAGCCCTATTTGAAACTAAAAGAACTGCCGGAAGATTGTTATTATCCCCGTTATAAATACCAGGGAAAGTGGAAACTAAAAGAAGAGTATAAGGTTCCTTTTTACCGTGAGAGAAATGGATTTGATTATGTAGCTAAAGAGGTAGTAATGTATTCAAGATGCATGGATGAGAAAAAAGAAAGAGGTGAATCATTTGAAGGCTATGAGTATCAAAAACATGAAATTTGGTATGACAAAAGAGAAACACCCATAGACTCTTTTTTATCTGTTGAAATTTCACACAAGCTAAAAGAAAGCTATGCTAAAATGGATTTTGAAGATAATTCGGAATTCATTAAAATAGCCTATGTTCATACTTTCTTTAGAACTGAATTTACAATTGACGGAGATAAAGTGTATAGATCCGGAAAGGCTATTGGTAGAGATATTGAATTTGTGTCTATGGATATTTTAAAGGAGCAATCTATAACTGCAGACCTTTTAAATGAATTAAAAAGTGAAACCAGCACTATAGCCAAAAATCTTTTGAAGGATTTTTCTAAACCAATAAATTGTATTCCATCAGCTCCTCCTAGTATTGACTTTAATAAAATTAAGCAAGGAGACGAATTAATTTTTGACTGTCAATTTTCAATAGGGCGTTTTGTTGTAGATTATACAAAATCTTATCTTTTAGAAGACCAATACATCAGTACTATTTGTAGATAAAGACAAATCTTTATCTGTTTTGGCATTACTATTAATAAAAAAAAGGAAATGCACTTTTTTACACATCCTTTTTTTTAAAAACTAATTTGATTATTTTGAATTTTGATATTTAAAATATCCTTCCACAGGAATCATTAAATGATCATAGCCTGTTCCCTTAAGCATAATTTAAGGAGCTCCGGAGTTAAAGTCAGTAGTATTTCCATCTAGAGTAGAAGGATCTTTTGGGAATAACATTAAATGAGAGCCAGATTCAATCTGTATGTCGTCAAATGAATTTGAACTTTCAGGTCAAAAAATAAAAGAGTGTTTAGCTAATTTAGGTTAATTTTTTTATATTGTTTTTTTGGTTTTGTCGCATCTTTGAATTGGCTTATATATCATCTTACGAGTAGGACTCCTAAAAGAAAACCGATTCTATTTTACCCAGGGGGTCCCGCATAGCACAAAACACTACCAAAAGTTTTAGGTTTTTATAGCTGGTCGTACGATTATCGTACAAATAAAGTAGCATAAAACAATAAACCCTTGAAAATCAGATAATTAACAAGGGTTCTTGTACTCGAGGCGGGAATCGAACCCTAAGTGCTTAATTTTCTGATTGAGTTAAGTAATCTTTTAGGCCCACATAGTTTGTGATTTTAATAGAAGTCTTTTGTTTTGAGAGTACCTCTACAATTTTTTGAGGAATGGTAAGTGTCTTTCCAAGGGTCTCTTCTACCACTTCAAGGAACTTAACTGGGTGTGCCGTTTCTAGAAAGACACCATAAGTGTTGGGCTGTTCTCTTTGGTATTCTAAGAGCCCTAGGTAGCCAACTGCGCCATGTGGGTCTGCAGTGTAGTGGTAGTTTTCATAAAGGGCTAACATGGCTTCTTTTGTGGTTGAATCTGAAAAGCTGTAGGAGCTAAAGCCTTTTTCTAGTTGTTTTAGGTCTTTGTTTTGCATTTCTAATATCCTAATAAAATTACTAGGGTCTCCCACATCCATGGCATTGGAAATAGTAGCTACAGATTTTTTTGGACTATAGATACCTGTTTGCATAAAATCAGGCACCACTTTGTTGGTGTTAGTGGCAGCTATAAAATGTTTTACAGGCAAACCCATTTCTCTGGCTACCATGCCGGCACAAATGTTTCCAAAGTTTCCTGAGGGTACAGAGAAAACAAGTTCTTTTCCGCTTTCTTCTAGCTGGGGTTTTAGCTGTTTGTATGCCAAAAAATAATAGAGCATTTGGGGCAACCATCTAGCTACATTAATTGAGTTGGCAGAGGTTAGCTGTTTGTGATTTGTGATTTCTGAATCTAAAAATGCACTTTTAACCATGGCTTGGCAGTCATCAAAACTTCCGTTTACTTCTAATGCTACTATGTTTTGTCCTAAGGTGGTGAGCTGCTTTTCTTGTATGGGACTCACCTTTCCGCTGGGGTATAAAATAACTACGTTTACACCTGCTACACCAAGAAAACCGTTGGCTACAGCACCGCCAGTGTCTCCAGAGGTGGCCACTAAAACCGTGATATCGGCTTGTTTTTTCTCTGAAAACAAGCCCAAACATTGCGCCATAAACCTGGCGCCTACATCTTTAAAGGCTAGGGTAGGACCGTGAAAAAGTTCTAGAGTCCCTATAGTTTCATTTATAGACACTATAGGAAACTCAAAGTCTAAAACGCCCTCTAATACTTTTTTTAATTCATTTTTAGAAAGTATTCCTTCTGTATAAGGGTGCATGACTTGTATGCCTATTTCTATAGCACTCATAGCACCAATGCTTTCAAAAAAAGATTTGGAAAGCTCAGGAATATGTTCTGGATAATAAAGTCCTTTGTCTGGAGCTATTCCCTGAATAACTGCTTGTTTAAAGCTGGCTTTGAGAGTGGGCGTATTGATTGAGAAATATTCCATAATTTATGGGATTAGGCAAACGCCCTTAGGATTAATTTTTGAAATGTGAATGTCAAAGGCAATGCCTAGTGGCTGGTAGGCTACCCTAATGGCATTGGCTACCTTATTGGCGTTTTCTATCCCTTTGGAAAATGCAAACACAGAGGGACCAGAGCCAGAAATACCGCAGCCCAATGCTCCTGCGTCTATTGCCGCTTGCTTAACGTCTGCAAAGCCAGGGATTAAAACACTTCTTAGTGGCTCCACTATTACATCTTCTAGGGAGCGCCCAATAAGTTCGTAATCTTCTTTAAACAAACCAGCTATAAGACCACCCAAATTCCCCCATTGGGTAACTCCATCTTTAAGACTTAAATGAGTCTTTAATACACTCCTAGAATCTGCGGTTTTAATTTCTATTTGAGGATGAATAACTGTGGCGTATAGTTCAGAGGGACTTGGCAAGCTAACCACGTCTAGTGGCGCATAACTTCTCACCAGTGTAAAGCCACCTAAAAGCGCAGCCGCTACATTGTCTGCATGTGCTACGCCAGAGGCTAAACGCTCTCCTTCCATAGCAAATGGAATGAGCGCTAGATTACTCAACGGATTTCCAAGGAGATAGTTTATTCCCCAAACAGCACCGGCGCTGCTAGCAGCACTACTGCCAATCCCACTCCCTGCCTTTATCTTTTTATGAATGATTATTTCAAAACCAGCTTCTGAATTTAAACTTTTTAAAAGGGCTAAACCTGCCACTCCTGCTACATTTTTCTCAGTTTCAATAGGGAGGTTTTGACCGGTGATTTCTGTAATTCTAATCCCTTTCTCTTTAGATTTAGATATAATCATTTCATCTCCAACACCTTCTAAGGCAGCACCTAAGACGTCAAAACCACATGAGACGTTAGCTATGGTCCCAGGACAAAATACACGCACTAATTCCATATTAACTACTTTTTAAACTTTATTTTCTGAGACAGCTAAAGGTAAAGATTAAAAATTTCCAACGCGAATAATGTCTGCAAATATTCCAGAAGCAGTTACCGCTGCACCTGCACCAGCTCCTTTAATAATCATGGGCTGTTGTGGGTACCTCTCTGTATAAAATTGCACAATATTATCACTGCCTTCAAGTGCATAAAAGTCATGCCCTTGCGGTATTTCTTCTAATCCTACAGAGGCTTTTCCATCTTTAAAACTGGCTACATATTTAAGCTTGCATCCTTTTTGTTTTGCAGTGGTATATAGTTTTTGAAAGTGTGCTTCATATTTTATGAGGCTATTGAAAAATGCTTCATTAGAATTTGTTTCTAAGCTTTCTTTTGGTAAAAAAGGATTGTTTTCTATATCTGAAATTTCAATTTCATTTCCACTTTCTCTGGCTAAGATTAATATTTTTCTCATGACATCTATACCACTCAAATCTATAGTTGGGTCAGGCTCCGTATAACCCTCTTGTTGTGCTTGTTTTACAATGTCATGAAAGCTAGTTTGGTTATTAAAGTTATTAAACACAAAGTTTAAACTTCCTGAGAGTACCGCTTTAATTTCTTTGATTTTATCTCCGGAGGCTACTAAGTTTTTTAAGGTGTCTATAATAGGAAGGCCTGCTCCAACATTAGTTTCAAATAAAAAGGAGGCATTGTATGTCCTGGCTAAATCTTTTAGCTTCTTATAATTTGGATAGGCAGACGCACAGGCAATTTTATTACAGGTCACTACAGAAATACTTTTAGATAAGTAATTGGCATAGCTACCTGCTATTAAATCACTGGCTGTATTGTCTACAAAAATAGAGTTCCTGAGGTTTAGTTGAAGTACTTCTTCTAAAAACTGATCCTTGTCTGTATGAGTTCCTTCTGATAATAAAGATCCCCATTCTTTTAGATCAATCCCGTCTTCCTTAAAATACATGGTTTTAGAATTGCTAATTCCCACCACCTTTACTTGTAGTTTTAGTTGTTTTTTAAGAAATTCATTTTGTTGTAAAAGCTGCTCTAATAGCTTGGCCCCCACGTTACCTACACCCATAATAAAAAGGTTTAGCTGCTTTATGTTCTCTTCAAAAAAGACTTCATGTAAAGCATTTAGTGCTTTTTTAACGTCTGCTTTTTCAATGACTGTAGAAATATTTCTCTCTGAGGCGCCCTGTGCTATAGCTCTAATATTTACATTATTTTTACCTAAGGTAGCAAACATTTTACCGCTCAGACCCTGATGTTTTTTCATAGAATCACCCACCAATGCTACAATAGCTAAGTTTTCCTCTGCCCAGACTGCCTTAATTTTTCCTTGGCTAATTTCAAATTCAAAAGCTTCATTTACAATGGCTACAGCTACAGTAGTGTCATGTGCGGAAATACCTACACAGATAGAGTGTTCGGAAGAGGCTTGTGTAATGAGTACTACACTAATTTGTGCATTGGAGAGTACCTCAAAAAACCTTTTTGAAATACCAGGAATACCCACCATTCCAGATCCTTCTAATGAAACTAGGGCTATATTTTCTATATGACTAATTCCTTGAACTGTTTTATTTTGGTCTCCTTGATGTTTTTTTATTAGGGTGCCAGGCGCATCTGGTTCAAAGGTATTTTTTATAGCAATTGGAATTTGATTTTTTAGAACAGGATGTATGGTGGGGGGGTATATTACTTTAGCTCCAAAGTGAGAGAGTTCCATAGCTTCTTCATAGGAGATATGGGCTATGGGTCTTGCCTGCTTTACTATTTTTGGGTTGGCGGTATACATACCGCTCACATCTGTGTAAATTTCTAACAGTGTTGCTTCTAAAGCTGCTGCTATAATGGCGGCTGTAAAATCTGATCCACCCCTTCCAAGTGTGGTGGCAATTCCTTGTTCATTTGCGGCTATAAATCCACCTAGAATCACCACGGCAGCTTTGTTTTTAGCTTCATAAGCCTGAAGTTTCTCGTTAGTTAAAGGGTAGTTTACAGCGGTTTTTCCATGTAGTTGGTTGGTTGTTATTAGCCTACGTGCATCGGCGTGGACGCAGTCCACGCCTGAGGCTTTAAAGAAAGAACTAATAATGCACGATGACAACAACTCACCATAACTCACTACTTTATCTGATAGTTTTGGAGTGATTTCTCCAATGAGGTAAGCACCCTCTAAAAGAGTCTCTAGCGTGCTGAGCTCTCCCTTTACAACAGTAAAAATATCACTTTGATCCTTTGGAGCTAATAAGGATATAATGGCTTCAAGGTGCCTATTTTCAATAGCCTTTAGAGGTGTTTTATATTGTAGATTTTGAGCAGCGGCTAAGCTGGCAGTTTCTAACAATAAATCTGTAATACCTCCTAAAGCAGAAACAACCACATATTGCTTTGAGTAGCCATTTTGTGCTACAATATCTTTTACTAATTTTATATTTTGAGCGTTGGCTACGGAACTACCCCCGAATTTTAAAACATTCATGCTAGTTGGTTTAATGAAAAAATAAAAAATGAAATAAGTCTGCTTAACTAATTGTCTATAACCCTTAAGGGGTGGTGATTGCAGTAGTAACTAAAGCAGAAACATTCGTTCTAAAACGAGGGTTAATTGTTCTTGTAGAAAATTGTAAGGACATACTACTCTTATTATAAAACAAATATAGTTTAATTATATATTTCGAAAACAAATAGTTATAATTTTTAGCAGATATTCAATGTAATGTGTGCTTTGTTATTAATTTAAAATCTTAAGGCTATTATTTTTATTATATTTAAAAAGCCCCTGATTTCAGGGGCTTTTTAAATTTGTTAGGGCAAAGTGTTTGATGCTATTTACTTTAAAAAGTAAACTGTTACGAAGTTTCTGAAGACTTTTCTGCTTTTTTAATGGATATATCTAATGTCTCTTCATTATTTCCTTTATAATCTAGAGAAATGGTGTCGCCAGATTCTAAATGTGCATTGACAATTTGTTCTGCTAAACTGTCTTCTATATATTTTTGAATAGCTCTTTTTAAGGGCCTGGCACCAAATTGTTTGTCAAAGCCTTTCTCTGCAATAAAATCTTTTGCTTTTTTGCTGAGTATAAGTGTATAGCCAAGCTTTTCTATCCTATTAAATAATTTCTTGAGTTCAATGTCTATGATAAGATGTATGTCATCCATTTCAAGAGCATTAAAAATTACAATATCATCTATTCTGTTTAAAAACTCCGGGGCAAATGCTTTTTTTAATGCATTTTCAATGACTCCTTTATTGTGCTTTTCAGACTGAGATTGCATAGAAGAAGTCCCAAAACCAACTCCTTGTCCAAAATCTTTTAACTGTCTAGAGCCAATGTTAGAAGTCATGATAATGATGGTGTTTCTAAAATCTATTTTACGTCCAAGACTGTCTGTTAAATAACCGTCGTCTAAGACTTGAAGCATCATATTAAAAACATCTGGGTGTGCTTTTTCTACCTCGTCTAACAAAATAACCGCATAAGGCTTTCTCCTGACTTTTTCTGTGAGTTGGCCACCTTCTTCATACCCTACATATCCTGGAGGAGAACCTATAAGCCTTGAGATAGCAAATTTCTCCATATACTCACTCATATCTATTCTAATGAGTGATTCTTCAGAGTCAAAAAGCTCTTTTGCTAATACCTTGGCTAATTGAGTTTTTCCAACTCCAGTTTGGCCTAAAAAGATAAAAGATCCAATGGGCTTGTTAGGGTCTTTAAGACCTGCTCTATTTCTCTGAATGGCTTTGGCTACTTTGGCTACTGCCTCTGGTTGTCCAATAACTGCTGCTTTAATAATTTCAGGAAGCTGGGCCAACTTAGAACTCTCTGCTTGTGCTATTCTAGTAACGGGAATACCGCTCATCATAGACACTACATCTGCCACGTGGTCGTCTGTTACTATTTCTTTGTGAAGTTTTGAGTCTTCATCCCATTGTTCTTGAGCTTCTTGAAGTGATTTTTCTATTTTTTTCTCATCATCTCTCAGTTTGGCAGCTTCTTCATAGCGTTGTTTTTTCACTACGTTATTCTTCTCCTCCCTAACAGTTTCAAGTTGTTTTTCTAAGCTAACAATTTGTTTAGGCACATTCATATTGGTAATGTGAACCCTAGAACCTACTTCGTCTAAAGCGTCTATGGCCTTGTCTGGTAGAAACCTATCGGTAATGTACCTGTCTGTTAAACTAACGCAAGCTTCTAAAGCTGCGTCAGTATAAGTAACATTGTGATGTTCTTCATATTTTGTCTTGATGTTTTGAAGAATTTCTAGTGTTTCAGAAACCGTGGTGGGTTCTACAATCACTTTCTGGAATCTTCTTTCAAGGGCTCCGTCTTTCTCTATATACTGTCTGTATTCATCTAAAGTAGTTGCGCCAATACATTGAATTTCTCCTCTTGCTAGTGCGGGTTTAAACATATTAGATGCGTCTAAGCTTCCAGTAGCACCTCCGGCACCAACAATGGTGTGAATTTCATCTATAAAAAGAATAATGTCGTCATTTTTCTCTAGCTCATTCATGACCGCTTTCATACGCTCTTCAAATTGCCCTCTGTACTTAGTTCCTGCCACTAATGAAGCCAAGTCTAGGGTGACCACTCTTTTGTTAAATAAAACCCTAGAGACTTTCTTTTGGATAATTCTAAGTGCAAGTCCTTCTGCAATGGCACTTTTACCCACACCAGGTTCACCAATAAGTAAGGGATTATTTTTCTTTCTACGGCTTAAAATTTGTGACACGCGTTCTATTTCTTTTTGTCTTCCAACAACGGGGTCTAGGCGGTTTTCCTCTGCCATTTGCGTAAGGTCTCTTCCAAAGTTATCTAAGACAGGTGTTTTAGATTTTTTACCTCCTTTATTGGCTGTAGTTCCTGATCCAAAAGAAGCGGCATTGCCATCTTCTGGTTCTGGCTCACTAGAGAAAGAAGCCTCTGGCACATCTCTGGTGTAGTCATCATCTGAGGTAATCATAGATTTAAACTGCTCCTTTACACCATCGTAATCTACCATCATTTTTTGTAACAACTTGGTAGTAGGGTCATTCTCATTTCTGAGAATACAAAGTAATAAATGTGCCGTATTAATAGCAGTACTTTGAAAAAGTTTGGCTTCTAAAAAAGTGGTTTTAAGTGCCCTTTCTGCCTGACGAGTCAGGTGAAGGTTCTTTTTGTCCTGCTGCATGAGGCTAGGGTTTGGATTGGCAGGACTTAGAATTTCTACCTTTCTTCTCAGGTGTTCTAGATCTACTGAAAGGGCGTCTAAAATACTAATGGCTTTGCCACCACCATCTCTTAGAAGTCCCAACATAAGGTGTTCTGTTCCAATGAAATCGTGCCCTAATCTTAAGGCTTCCTCTTTGCTGTAAGCAATTACATCTTTTACTCTTGGTGAAAAATTATCGTCCATAAACCATTTGTTTATACTCAAAAATACTAAATCTTAATGAGTCTTTTGCAAATACTATACCCATTTGATATAATATGACACAATTGACAAAAAAACCGTCTATAAACAAAATACAGGCCTGCTATTTTATTAACTATTTAAAGCCATCCTCTTGTTGATAAATTATTGAATAAAGTGTTTGTGAACCACCCAGAAAGAACCCAAATTATGTATATTGGCTTGATTTTTTAATGATTAATGAATAGTATTTTAATATGGCAGAAGGAGAAAAATTAATTCCTATTAATATAGACGATGAAATGAAGTCTGCCTACATAGATTATTCTATGTCGGTCATTGTGTCACGTGCCTTACCAGACGTAAGAGATGGTTTAAAGCCTGTGCACAGAAGAGTACTTTTTGGTATGCATGAATTAGGAGTAAGAGCCACAGGTTCTCATAAGAAATCTGCAAGAATTGTAGGAGAAGTACTAGGTAAGTACCACCCTCACGGAGATACCTCAGTGTATGACGCCATGGTACGTATGGCTCAGGAATGGAGTTTGAGGTATATGTTAGTAGACGGCCAAGGTAACTTTGGTTCTATAGATGGAGATAGCCCTGCAGCTATGCGATATACGGAAGCTCGTATGCGTAAAATTGCAGATGACATGCTTATAGATATAGACAAAGACACTGTAGATCACCAATTAAACTTTGACGATTCATTAGAAGAGCCCACAGTACTTCCCACCAGAATCCCCGGTTTGTTAGTCAATGGAGCCTCTGGTATTGCTGTGGGTATGGCCACTAATATGCCACCTCACAACCTTTCAGAGGTGGTAGACGGAACCATTGCATATATTGAGAATAATGATATCGAAATAGAGGAACTTATCACACATATTAAAGCGCCAGACTTTCCCACTGGAGGAATTATTTACGGCTATGAAGGTGTAAAAGAAGCGTTTCATACTGGCAGAGGTAGGGTAGTAGTAAGAGCCAAGGCCATAATTGAAGAAGTGCAAGGGAGAGAGTGTATTATTGTATCTGAAATTCCTTATCAAGTCAATAAGGCAGACATGATCAAAAAGACGGCAGATCTTGTCAATGAGAAGAAAATTGAGGGAATTTCCACTATTAGAGATGAGTCTGATAGAAACGGAATGCGCATAGTATATATATTAAAAAGAGACGCCATTCCAAATATTGTTTTAAATACGTTATATAAATATACCGCACTTCAGTCTTCATTTAGCGTGAATAACATTGCACTTGTAAACGGAAGACCACAGCAGCTTAATGTAAAGGAAATGATCCATTATTTTGTGGAGCACAGGCATGAGGTAGTAGTTAGAAGAACTAAATTTGAATTAAGAAAAGCCGAAGAGCGGGCTCATATTTTAGAGGGCCTAATTATAGCTTCAGATAATATAGACGAGGTTATTAAGATTATTAGAGCATCTTCTAGCCCAGATGAGGCTCGTGAGGCACTCATGGAGCGCTTTAAGCTAAGTGAAATTCAAGCCAAGGCCATTGTAGAAATGCGTTTGCGCCAATTAACAGGTCTAGAACAAGACAAGTTAAGAACAGAGTACAATGACATTATATCTACCATTTCAGATCTAAAAGACATTCTTGATAAAAAAGATCGCAGAATGGAAATTATTAAGGAAGAGCTTTTAGAAGTAAAGCAAAAGTATGGGGATGAGCGTCGTTCAGAAATTAACTACGCAGGCGGGAACCTTAGCATTGAAGATATGATTCCTGATGAGCAGGTAGTGATTACTATTTCTCATGCAGGATATATTAAGAGGACATCACTTTCTGAATATAAAACTCAAAACCGAGGTGGCGTTGGACAAAAGGCCTCTGCTACTAGAAATGAAGATTTCTTAGAACACTTATTTGTTGGGACTAACCACCAATATATGTTGTTCTTTACTCAAAGTGGTAAGTGTTTCTGGATGCGTGTTTACGAAATTCCCGAAGGAAGTAAGACCTCTAAAGGGAGGGCCATTCAAAACCTGATAAATATTACTCAGGAAGACAAGGTAAAAGCCTTTATATGTACAGAAGACCTAAAAGATGAAGCTTATGTAAATAGCCACTATGTTATTATGGCTACTAAAAAAGGTATTGTTAAAAAGACCACTTTAGAGCAGTATTCTAGACCCAGAACCAATGGTATTAACGCAATTGGAGTGAGGGAAGGAGATGAGCTTTTAGAAGCTAAGCTAACCACAGGATCCAGTCAAGTATTTTTAGGTCTAAAATCTGGTAAAGCTATTAGATTTGAGGAGAGTAAAACGAGACCTATGGGAAGAGGTGCTTCTGGGGTAAGAGGGGTTACTTTGGCAGACGAATCAGATGAAGTAATAGGTATGGTTACCGTTCACAATGAGGAAGAGCATATTTTAGTGGTTTCAGAAAAAGGGTACGGAAAACGCTCTTCCATGGAAGATTACAGGGTGACTAATAGAGGTGGAAAAGGAGTTAAAACCATTTCTATCACAGAGAAAACAGGGGGCCTTGTAGCTATAAAGAACGTTACTGATTCAGATGATTTAATGATTATAAATAAATCTGGTATTGCCATTAGATTAGGAGTAGAAGATTTACGTGTTATGGGTAGAGCTACCCAGGGTGTTAAACTCATTAACATTAGAGAAAATGACTCTATAGCAGCAGTTGCTAAGGTGGTAAAAGAAGAGGAGCCAGAACTAGATTCAGATGATGCTTTATTAGATACTTCCTTGAGCCAGCCTACCCCAGATACAGAATCTACAGCAAATCCTCTAGAAAATGAAGGAGAAGAAGAGACTGAATCCTAAAAATGATTAGTTTTACGCCCTTACTATAAAAACATAACAAACACAAAATGAAAAACACTTTTTTATTGCTAATTGCTGTGGGAATTACAACAGTTAGTTTTGCTCAAAAAGATGAGATTAAAGCGGCCACCAAAGCGCTTAAATCTAATGATGCTCCTGCAGTATTATCTGCTTTAGAGGGAGCTGCAGCTATTATTGACACTGCAGAGGACAAGTATGTGGGTCAGTATTATTTTTTACAAGGAGAAGCTTATGGTATACAAGCTAAAGCAGGTGATTTTACCGCTTATGACAAAGCTGTTACTGCTTATAAGAAAGTGGTAGCAAATGAGTTAGCTTCTGGTAAATCTAAGTACACTACAGATATTAATCAGAAATTTGTAGCCATGACCTCAGACATTGTAAATGCAGCTGTTCAAGACAACAATGATGAGAAGTACAAAGCTGCAGCAGAAAAATTATTTTTAGGCTATACCATGAGCCCACAAGACACTGTATATCTGTATTATGCAGCTAGTAGTGCTGTTAATGGAAATGAGTATGAGCTGTCTTTAAAGTATTACAATATGCTTAAAGATTTAGATTTTGATGGTTCTGAGATGAAATACTCAGCAGTAAACAAAGAAACAGGTGAGCGCGAAGAAATGCAAGAAGTGCAGCGTAACTTAATGGTGAAGTCTGGGGCTTATGAAGATTCTAAAGACGAGCGTACTCCTTCTAGAAATAATGAGGTTATTAAGAATATTGCTCTTATTTACACCCAATTAGGTGAGGATATTAAAGCAATGGAAGCTTATAAAGAAGCCAGATTAAAAAATCCAAAAGATGTGAGTCTTATTTTAAATCAAGCTAATCTTTATTTTAAACAAGGTGACAAAGACACTTTTAAATCATTGATGAATGAAGCTACAGAAATAGATCCTACCGATCCGGATTTGTTCTACAACATAGGTGTAATTAATATGGAGCAAGGGAATTCAGAAGAGGCTAGAGCAGCATACTTAAAAGCAGTTGAACTATCTCCTACTTATATTAATGCTTATTTAAACCTTTCTACTTCTTTTGTAAATGAGGGAAATAACCTTATTGATGTGATGAATAAGCTAGGAAACTCTAAGAAAGATATTGCACGTTACGACGTTCTAAAAGCACAAAAGCAAAATTTCTTTAAGCAAGCTGCTGCAACCTTAGAATCAGGTTTGATTGCTAATGATAGTAATTTAGATCTATTAGGTCAATTAAAAAACATATATGGTGCCATTGGTGACAATGAAAACTATTTGAGAGTAAAGAAACTACTAGAGGAGTAGTAATAAACACTTTTTAAACTTTAAAAGCCACCTTATAGGTGGCTTTTTTATTTATATAATTTTCTTTATCACTCTCAGATTGTGTGAGTAATGATTAGTTTGTGAGTTAAAAATACCTGTGTGATCAATACGGTCTATTCTCACCTGACCATAGCAGTGAATAATGTGATGGTCTGGCAATATAATTCCTACATGGTCTATAATACCTTCAGAATTGTCAAAAAAAGCCAAATCTCCTGGCTCTGATTCTTCAATAAAACTAAGTGGCTCTCCTTGTTTAGATTGTTCAAGTGCTGTTCTAGCAAGCTTAAAGCCATTAAGTCTGTAAGTCATTTGGCTCAGTCCAGTAGCGTCTATGCCAAAGGGTATATTGCCTCCTTTTAAAAAAGGGGCATTTAAATACAATAAAGCACTGTTTACAACGCCTAATTTTGAGTTTTCAGCAGTAGTTTGCCCCTCAAAGACGTGTCCTAACAAAGCAGATTGTTGGTTTTGTGCGCCCAATAATACAGGCATTAATGTTTTAGAAGCAGTCTGAATAAAGCCAGTGAGCTCTTGACAATAAGTGGGTATCTCAAATTGAATTTTTTCATATTGAGATTCAGATATTTCTTGCACCTGAAGTTTTTGAACCCAACCCTCTACTTGGTCATAGGCCAGCCTTATTTTAAACCAAAATTTTCTTTGGTCAATAATTTTAAAAGATTCTCCGTAGAAGGCCATTGTACTCATGCCACTTTCTTGCTCAGGAGATAGCTTTACAGCTATATTACTCAATAGTGAAATACCAAATTGCATGGATTAGGCGTCTAGATTATTTTCAATAATTAGAGCAGAGGCGCCTCCGCCACCATTACAAATGGCTGCTGCGCCAAAGCGCGCTTTCTCTTGTTTTAGTATATGAAGGAGGGTTACTACAATTCTAGCTCCTGAACACCCTAATGGGTGTCCAAGAGATACGGCGCCACCGTTAATATTTACTTGACTGTCTGGAATACCTAAAATTTTCATATTGGCTAAACCTACCACGGAAAAAGCTTCATTAAATTCAAAAAAGTTGATATCTGTTTGGCTAAGTCCTGCTTTTTCTAGCGCTTTTGGAAGGGCTTTTGAAGGCGCAGTAGTGAACCATTTTGGTTCCTGGGCTGCATCGGCATAACCTCTAATAGTTGCCAATACTTTTAAACCCAGTGATTTGGCTTTTTCTGCACTCATTAAAATGATTGCTGCAGCACCATCATTGATGGTAGAGGCATTGGCTGCTGTTACAGTTCCGTCTTTTGTAAAGGCGGCTCTTAATTGGGGTATCTTTTCTATAAATACATTGCTGTATTCTTCATCTTCTTTACATATGATAGGATCACCTTTTCTTTGAGGAATGGACACTGGAATAATTTCTTCTATAAATTTACCAGCATTCCAAGCGTCTTTAGAGCGTTTGTATGAGTTTATAGCATAGTTGTCTTGTTCTTCTCTAGTAAAATCATAAGCTAAGGCACACTGGTCTGCAAAAACACCCATGGCTATTTGGTCATATGCGTCTACAAGACCGTCTTTTTGCATAGCGTCTTCTAAGGTAGCAGCACCAAATTTTTGTCCATTTCTTATATGAACTAAATGGGGAGCTAAGCTCATATTTTCCATACCACCAGCTATAATAACATCACAATCTCCAAGGGCTATTGATTGCGCAGCTTGCATAATGGTTTTCATGCCAGAGGCACATACCTTATTAATAGTGGTGCAAGGAACTGTATTAGGAATTCCTGCTCTAAGAGCAGCCTGTCTGGCAGGTGCTTGCCCATTACCAGCTTGAATGACGTTTCCCATTAGCACTTCTCCAACTTCTGAGGGGTCTAATTGAATTTTGTCTAAGGCGCCTTTTATAGCAATAGCACCTAATTCAGGCGCAGGAATTTGTGATAAAGCACCCATAAAACTTCCTATGGGTGTTCTTACTGCAGAAACAATGACTACTTCTTTCATATATGCTTATATTATTACTTCAAAAATACTAAATTTAGATTCAAAAGGGACGCTGCAGAGAAAACTAAAATGAACGCTGTCTCCTTTTATTTTTCTAATTTTGAATTAAAGCTTTACTATGGCCAAAGGTCTAGACACCCTGTATAAAAATCAATCTCTTGTTTACAAGTATATCCTATACGCATTGGTGGTAGGCTTTATTGTATATTTTTTTCCAAAAGGAGGTAAATTTAAGTATGAGTTTCAAAAGGGAAAGCCTTGGCAACACGAAACTCTTTATGCGCCCTTTGACTTTAGTATTAAAAAAACACAAGAAGAGCTCAATCTAGAGAATGCCCTAGTGAGTACACAGCAGATTCCATATTTTATTAAATTTGACAGTGTTTCTAAGGAACTAAAAGAGAAGTTTATAGTAAAGGTAAATGAAAAACTGCAAACTGTTTCTGACTCCAAAGACAGTGCACAGCTAAAAGCAGTTAGCTTGGCTGTTTTAGACAGCATATATTCTAGAGGACTGGTGGCAAGAACTTCATTAATATCCTTAGGAGAACAAATTTACGTAGTTCAAAATAATAGAGCAGTTCTTAAAGAGCTTTCCTCTCTGTTAACCATCCAGACGCTTCTACCTTATTTGGAGAAGCAATTAAGACAACAGCTACCTGCTGTCCAAGCCACTTATTTAAAGGATTTGCTCTTAGAAGGGATAGTGCCTAATATTAATTACGATAGAGAACTGTCAGAAAAATCAGTAAATGCGACCCTTGCAAATATTTCACTTACCAGAGGTTTTGTAGATAAAGGGAAGCTTATTATTGCCAAAGGAGCTGTAGTAGAGCAAGATAATTATAAAATATTAGTATCTTTAAAAGGGGAGTACGAGTCTGAGTTGTGGACCGCTGCTAATTATTACATTATTCTTTTTGGTTATACATTATTGGTAGCGTTAGTGATGATGATGCTTTTTTTATTCCTAGCTAAATACAGGCCCCTTATATACAGAGACAACACCCAGCTTACTTTTATTGTTACCAATGTATTTTTAATGGTGCTGCTTACTACCTTGGTGGTGCAATACAATGATTCCTATGTGTTTGTAGTGCCATTATGCATATTGCCACTGGTGTTAAAAACTTTTTTTGATGCCCGTTTAGGACTTTATGTTCATGTGCTTACAGTTCTTATTTTAGGTTTTGTAGTGCCCAATAGTTTTGAATTTATTTTCCTTCAAATTATAGCAGGAATAGTGACTATTTTGTCTGTAACCGAGCTTTATAAAAGGGCTAATTTGTTTATTTCTGTAGGTCAAATTACCATTGTTTATATGTTGGGATATTTCGCTTTTCATATTATTCAAGAAGGTAGTTTTAACAACATTCAATGGCTGGTCTTTGGACTCTTTGTTCTCAATGGAATGATCACTCTCTTTGCGCAGCCACTTATTTATATTTATGAGAAAGGATTTGGATTGGTGTCTGAAGTGTCTCTTTTAGAGCTTTCTGACACCAACTCTAAACTACTTAAGGAGCTTTCTAATAAAGCGCCAGGAACCTTTAATCACTCTTTGCAGGTAGCCAATTTGGCAGAAGCCGCCGCCAATGAAATAGGGGCAAATGCTATGCTGGTGAGAGTGGGAGCTCTCTACCATGATATTGGAAAAATGAATCAGCCTACCTATTTTTCCGAAAACCAAATTACCTCTGTAAATCCCCACCATGAATTAGACCCTGCAGACAGTGCAAGAATTATTTTAGACCATGTAAAAGATGGAATTGAAATAGCTAAGAAGTATAATTTACCAGACAGACTAATAGATTTTATAAGGGTACACCACGGAACCACACAGGTATATTATTTTTACAAAAAAGCCCAAGAGAGTAATCTCCAGGTGTCTAAAGACCTTTTTACTTATCCTGGCCCCCTTCCTTTCTCTAAAGAGACAGCCATTTTAATGATGGCCGATGCTGTAGAGGCGGCATCTAAAAGTCTTAAAAATCCTACTTATTTAGAGATAGATGACTTTGTAGAAAAAATTATTAGTGGGCAAATGAATGCCAACCAGTATGTAAATGCTAATATTACATTTAAAGATATTGAGCTTATTAAAAAGGTACTCAAGGGCAAACTCACTAATATTTACCACCTTAGGGTTGTCTATCCTGAATAATTTTAAGCACAGTAAAAATAAAGCTAAAAAAAGCTATTAAAATGTTGTGATATTATGTTGTAAAAAAGTACATTTGCAACCGCGTTTTACGACGTAAAATACATTTTGTATTTGGAGAGGTGCCGGAGTGGTAACGGAGCAGATTGCTAATCTGTCGACGGGTAACTGTCGCCAGGGTTCGAGTCCCTGTCTCTCCGCTTTTTTTGAAAATTAGATACCTTATTACAAGGTCTCGGGGTGTAGCGTAGCCCGGTTATCGCGCCGCGTTTGGGACGCGGAGGTCGCAGGTTCGAATCCTGCCACCCCGACTTAAAAAAAAGGAGATATTCCCAAAATCTCATAAAAATTTTCCCTTGGGAAATGGTGGCATAGCTCAGCTGGATAGAGCACCTGCCTTCTAAGCAGGCGGTCGAAGGTTCGAATCCTTCTGCCATCACCATAGAGGACAAATCATTTTTTTTGGTTTGTCCTTTTTTTTTTCGACTTTCTAAACCCCTATTAACACTGCTAATTTTAAGAAGTATGGGGTTTAAATCTGTGGTTCG